>CAJICH010000077.1_pt1 | contig 219748 bp, 214 predicted proteins | sample 9199591 | NCBI WGS metagenome assembly CAJICH01 (sample SAMEA7708332, study PRJEB35096) | sediment metagenome | biome: marine neritic benthic zone biome [ENVO:01000025]; feature: sediment [ENVO:00002007]; material: shallow marine sediment [ENVO:03000034] sea grass bed [ENVO_01000059] ...
AGTGCGCCTCGGCCCAGTTGGCGCCGGTGCCGGCGTCGGCGGTGAGCGGCACGGACAACTCCACCGCCGGGGCGCAGGCGTTCTCCATCACCTCGCGCACCAGGGCGGAGGTTGCCTCGACCTCCTGCTTCGGCACTTCGAACATCAGTTCGTCGTGCACCTGCAGCAGCATGCGTGCGCCGAGCCTGGCCTGTTCCAGCGCCGGAGAAACGCGGATCATGGCGCGCTTGATGATGTCGGCCGCCGTGCCCTGGATCGGGGCGTTGATCGCCGCGCGCTCGGCGAAGCCGCGGCCCGGGCCCTTCTGGTTGATGTCGGGCGTGTGGATGCGCCGGCCGAACAGGGTCTCGACATAGCCCTTCTCGCGCGCGTGCTCCTTGGTCGCGTCCATATAGGCGCGGATGCCGGGGAAGCGCTCGAAATAGGCGTCGATGAAGGCCTGGGCTTCGCCCCTCGGGATACGAAGCTGGCGCGACAGGCCGAAAGCGGAAATCCCATAGATCACCCCGAAATTGATCGCCTTGGCTTGGCGGCGCACCATGGGGTCCATGCCTTCGATCGGCACGCCGAACACCTCGGATGCAGTCATGGCGTGGATGTCCAGCCCGTCCAGGAACGCCTTCTTCAGCGCGTCGATATCCGCCATATGGGCGAAAATGCGCAACTCGATTTGGCTGTAGTCTAGGCTCAGGATAACATTGCCGGGTTCGGCCACGAAGGCGGTGCGGATCTGGCGGCCTTCCTCGGTTCGCACGGGGATATTTTGCAGGTTCGGGTCGGTCGAAGCCAGCCTTCCGGTCGATGTCGCGGCGAGGCTGAATGACGTGTGGACCCGGCCCGTCTCGGCATTGATGTGTTGCTGGAGCGCGTCCGTATAGGTCGATTTCAGCTTCGAGACCTGACGCCAGTCCAGCACGCGGGCGGGCAGGTCATGGCCCTGTGCGGCCAGGTCTTCCAGAACATCGGCGCCGGTGCCCCAGGCACCGGTCTTGCCCTTCTTGCCGCCCTCGAGCGCCATCTCCTCGAACAGAATCTCGCCCAACTGCTTGGGCGAGCCGACGTTGAACGGGTGGCCGGCGAGTTCGTGGACCTCGGCCTCGAGCCGCGCCATCGACTGGGCGAAATTGTTCGATTGGCGCGAGAGGGTGTCGCGGTCGACCTTGATCCCGGCCATTTCCATCTCGGCCAGGACCGGGATCAGCGGGCGTTCCAGCGTGTGATAGACGGTCGAGACACGCTCGGCGGCCAGCCGCGGCCTCAGCTTGTGCCACAGGCGGAACGTCACGTCGGCGTCCTCGGCGGCGTAGGTGGCGGCCTTGTCGAGATCAACCCGGTCGAACGTAATCGCCGATTTTCCCGATCCGATCAATTCCTTGATCGGCAGGGTCCGGTGGCCCAGATGCCGTTCCGACAGCACGTCCATGCCGTGGGAGTTCACGCCCGAGTCCAACGCGTAGGACATCAGCATCGTGTCGTCGATCGGGGTGACGTCGAGCCCATACCGCCGCAAGACCTTGATGTCGTATTTCAGGTTCTGTCCGATCTTCAGAACCGAGGGATCCGCCAGAACCGGCTTCAGTGCCGCCATCGCCGCGTCGAGCGACATCTGATTCTCGACACGCTCCACTTGGCCCAGCAGATCGCCATCGCCGGTCACATGGGCGACCGGCAAATAGGCGGCGCGACCGGGCTCCAGTGCCAGCGCAATGCCGACAATCTCGGCGGTCATTTCGTTCAGCGAGGTGGTTTCCAGATCAATGCAGAGGCGCCCGGTCTCCGTCGCCTCTGCGATCCAGGCCTCCAGGGTCTTGGCGTCGCGGATGATCTCGTAGCCCTCGCGGTCGATCGGTGCCATCTCGATCACCGCGCCCGGGCCGTCGGCCGCGGCGTCGGCGGCTCCCGCCGTGCTTTCGACGGCCTTCTCCTCGACCGCGCCTATCACCGGTGGCTCGACCCCGTAGACCTCAGCGATCCTGTTGGCCAACGTGCGGAATTCCATTTCAGCGATGAATTCCAGCAACTTATCTGTATCGGGCTGCTTGACCCCGAAATCGTCGATCGGCTCCACATCCGGCACGTCGTCTCTCAGGTGGACGAGATCACGCGAGACGCGGATTTGCTCGACATTCTCGATCAGCGATTGGCGGCGCTTGGGCTGCTTGATCTCTTCGGCCCGGGCCAGGAGTGTCTCCAGATCGCCATATTCGTTAATCAGGAGAGCGGCGGTCTTGATGCCGATCCCCGGCGCGCCCGGCACATTGTCGGTGCTGTCGCCCGCCAACGCCTGCACATCGACCACCTTGTCGGGCCCGACCCCGAACTTCTCGACTACCTCGTCCGGGCCGATGGCTTTGGTCTTCATCGGGTCCAGCATGTCGACCCCGTTGCCGACCAGTTGCATCAGGTCCTTGTCGGACGAGACCACGGTCACGGTCGCTCCGGCTTCGGTGGCCAGGCGGGCATAGGTCGCGATCAGGTCGTCGGCCTCGTAGCCTTCCATCTCGACCGAGGGCAGGCCGAACGCGCGGGTCGCGTCGCGGATCAGCGGAAATTGCGGCACCAGGTCTTCTGGCGCAGGTGGGCGGTTGGCCTTGTATTCCGGATAAATCTCGTTCCGGAAGCTTCGCCCGGAATAGTCGAAAATCACCGCCAGATGAGTGGGGCCGGAGGTTCCGAAGCCGGTCAGCATCTTGTTCAGCATGGCGCAGAAGCCCGCGACGGCACCGATCGGCAGGCCGTCGGACTTGCGGGTCAGCGGCGGCAATCCGTGGTAAGCGCGGAAGATGTAGCCCGAGCCGTCGATCAGGTAGAGATGATCACCCTTGCCAATTCCGGTGCCGATACCCGCCTGATCATCGCCCGCCATCGGCTCAATGATCCGCCGCACCCGGTTTCAGCACGAACTTCTTGTCGCAATAGCCGCATTCGACGAATCCCTCGTCACCGATCTGCAGCCAGACCCGCGGATGGCCATAGGCAGCACCCCCACCATCGCAGGCAATGCGGCGGGTGGTAACTTCTTCCGTCTCGGGGGCCTCGATGGCATCCTCTTTCGCGGGATCGGACATGTGGGCGGGTCTCCGTCAAAGGCAGGGCAGATTGACCCTGATTGGCGCCGCATGATAGCGAACCGGTCTGGCCGGGCAAGCGGTCTGCGGCTCGGGCTCACCCAAAATGGGCCCTTCCATTTCCGGACAAGGAGAATTGGACCAGATGCCTTCCGACACGCCCGCGAACGCGATCGAGGTCAGCAATCTGGTCAAGACCTATCCGGGCACCAAGCGGACCCCGCCGAAGGAGGCCCTGAAGGGCATCAATCTGGCGATCCCGCGCGGCTCGATCTTCGGACTTCTGGGTCCGAACGGGGCAGGCAAGTCGACCTTCATAAACATCCTTGCGGGCCTGGTGATCAAGACTGCGGGTAACGTGCGGATCTGGGGCTTCGACCAGGATGCCAATCCGCGCCATGCACGCGCCTCGATCGGTGTCGTACCGCAGGAGCTCAATATCGACCCGTTCTTCTCGCCGATCGAGGCGATGGAGGTGCAGGCGGGGCTCTACGCGGTGCCGAAGGGAGAGCGCCGGTCGATGGAGATCCTGGGCAGGGTCGGCCTTGCAGAACATGCGAACGCCTATGCGCGGTCGCTGTCGGGCGGAATGCGCCGACGGCTGCTGGTGGCCAAGGCCATGGTGCATCAGCCTCCGGTTCTGGTGCTGGACGAACCAACGGCGGGCGTCGACGTGGAGCTGCGCCGGATGCTGTGGGACTATGTGCGCGAGCTGCACGCCGCCGGCACCACGGTCATCCTGACCACCCACTACCTGGAAGAGGCCGAGGCGATGTGCGACCGGATCGCCATCCTGAACCACGGGCAAGTGGTGGCTTGCGAGCCGACCCCGGATTTGCTCGCCCGGATAGACAACAAGACCCTGGTCTTGCGTTTGGCAGCGCCGCTAGACGCTGCGCCGGACCTCGGTGCCGGCGTCAATGCCCGCCTGCGCGCGCCCGACCTGCTGGCGCTGACCTTCTCGCGCGGGGCCAATTCCGCGCCCGCGCTGGTTGCCGGTGCGCAGCGTGCAGGGCTCCAGATCACCGACATTACTACCGAGGAGCCCAAGCTGGAGGAGGTCTTCCTGTCGTTGACGCAATAGGCGACGGGGTCCAGTCTTGGCGCCGGGAGGATCGTCCATGCCGCTCACCACCGAGCACCTAACCGGGGAAATGACCGCCTGGCGGCAGGATTTCCACCGCCATCCTGAGCTGGGCTTTGATGAGCACCGCACCTCGTCGCGGGTCGCGGAGCTGAGGAGAGTTTCGGGCTGGAGGTTCATCGCGGCATTGGCGGGACCGGCGTGGTCGGTGTGCTCCAGCGCGGCAATGGGCCGCGAAGCATTGGGATGCGGGCAGACATGGACGCGCTGCCGATCCGCGAGGCGAATGGGTTCGCCCACCGCTCGCAATCCGATGGCGTCATGCATGCCTGTGGCCATGACGGCCATACGACGATGCTGCTGGGCGCCGCCAAGCACTTGGCTGAGCAAGGAAATTTCAACGGCCGCGCGGTTTTCATCTTCCAGCCGGCCGAGGAACACGGGAAAGGCGGCCCGGCGATGATCGCCGATGGCCTCTTCGAGAAGTTTCCGGTGGACGCGGTCTACGGGATCCACAACATGCCGGGCATGGCCGAAGGCAGCTTTGCCCTGCGCACCGGCGCCATGATGGCGAGCGAGGCGCTGTTCGAGATTTGCATCCAGGGCCAGGGCGGCCACGCGGCGATGCCCCATCACGGGGCCGACGCGCTGGTGGTCGGGGCCGAGATCGTGACCGCACTCCAGACCATCGTCTCGCGCAAGCTCAACCCCGGCATGAACGGGGTGGTTTCGGTCACCGAGTTCACCACCGACGGACAGCGCAACGTGTTGCCCGGCCAGGCTGTGCTGAAGGGCGATGCCCGCGCGCTCAACCGCGACGTCAATGCACGGATCGAACAGAAGATGCGCCAGATCGTAGAGGGGGTCTGTCTTGCGCATGGGGTGACGGCGGAGGTCTCCTACGACACGGTCTTCGAGGTCACGGTCAACGCGGCGGAGCCGACCGCACAGGCCACGGAAGCCGCAATTGCGCTGGCGGGAACCGAGCATGTGAACACCGACTGCGCGCCGATCTTGGGCTCCGAGGACTTCGCCCACATGGCGCTGGCCCGGCCAGGTTGTTTCCTGTTCCTCGGCAATGGAACCGAGGGCGCACATGCGCGCGCACTCCACTCCGCCGACTACGATTTCAATGACCGGATTCTTGCGACGGGTGCCGCCTTTTGGGTGCGGCTGGTCGAGCAGGAACTGGCGGAGCACCTGGCGTGAATTTCACCGGCAGGATGGATGCATTGCGGCAGCGCCTCGGCGAGGCCGGGCTCGACGTTGCGGTCATAACCGACGATGACAGCGTCTATTACTTCACGGGCTATTGCGACTATCTGCACATGGATTTCGGGCGCCCGACAATCCTGGTTGTGCCGCGCGACGGTGAAAGCATCCTGATCACGCCGGAGATGGAACGCGACATGGCAGCCGAGGCCTCGGTCGACCGGGTTTCGCTGTGGAATGACGGGGCTGGCGAGGAGTGGCGCGCCGATCTTCCGGCTGTGCTCTCAGGGACGACCGGGATCGAGACCGACCTGATGCCGCCCCGGGTGCGGTACTATATCGAGACGTTGGTGGCGCCCGAGCGATTGGTCGACGTCACTCCGGTAATCGCGGGAATGCGCATGGTGAAGACGCCGGAGGAACTGAAGGTAGCCCGACACGCCGGCCAGGTCGCCATGGCGATGTTGGAGGCGGGCCGCGGCGCGATCGGCGACGGAGTTGCGGAATACGAGGTCGCGATGGCGACCTCGGCCGCCGGCACCCGCGAGGCGGCAAAGATTCTGGCGGAGCACTATGACGCCAGCTCCATGTCTCCCAACACACATTTCCTTCAGATCATGGCGTCCGGCAATCAGATCACCAAGACCCATCACCGCGCATCGACCCGGATCATGCGCCAGGGCGAGCCAGTTTTCCTTTGTTTCTGCGGCATGACCAACTTTCATCGCTTCAAGCTGGGCTTCGACCGGACATTCTGGATCGGCGAGATCGGCGATCCGCGCCAGGCCGAGCTCTACGAAGTTGCGGTCGCCAGCCAAGCCGCGGCGCTGGCGGCGCTCCGTCCTGGTGTCACCGCAGAATCCGTGCATGCCGCTTACGCAGAAGTGATCCAGCAGGCGGGCTTTGCCTATCCTTTCCGCTGCGGACGTGCGACCGGGTTCAGCTTCCTCGAGACGCCGGAGCTGGTCTTCGGCGACAAGACGGTGCTTCAGCCCGGCATGGTCTTCGCCGTTGACGGCTCGGTCACGGAGCCCGGCAACTTCCGCGCCCAGGTCGGCGACAGCGTGATCGTCACCGAGGACGGTTATGAGCCGATCACTCATCACACAAAGGTGCTCGACGAGATGGTGCTATGAGCGAGTTAGACCGCCAGTGGCACTACCGCCCGGATGGGCCGATCCGGGTCTCGCCCCTATTCGAATGGCCGCCCGACCCGATGGCCTTTGCCCGCTGGGTGACGGCACGGTGGTTCAACGTTGCTGAGAACGCCATCCTGGTTCTGATCGCCGTCGCCTGCTGGGCTTGGTTTCAACCACCGCTCGAGGAAGTCCGCACCTTCGCCTGGGGTTGGGTCGGGCAGATGTATTTGCGCAACCTGATCCTGATGACCCTCGTGGCCGGCGGCCTGCACCTCTACTTCTACCGCTGGCGCACCCAGGGCGACCGGCTGCATTACGATTCCCGGCCACTCAAGGCGCAAAGCCGTAGCTTCATGCTCGGCAACCAGGTGCGCGACAACATGTTCTGGACACTGACCAGCGGCGTCGCCTTCTGGACAGCTTACGAGGCACTGATGCTTTGGGGCATGGCGAACGGCTACGCGCCGGTCCTGACCTGGGCGAATAACCCCCTCTGGTTCGCAGTGCTGATCTTCCTGACGCCCATGTGGATTTCGTTCCATTTCTACTGGATCCACCGCTGGCTGCATTGGCCGCCGCTCTACCGGCTTGCCCATTCGCTGCATCACCGGAACACCAATGTGGGGCCGTGGTCCGGCCTTTCGATGCATCCGCTCGAGCATCTGCTGTTTTTCTCGTCGGTGCTTCTGCATTGGATTGTGGCGGCGCACCCGATCCACATTTTGTTCCACATGCAGCATCAGGCGCTGACCGCGGCGACCTCGCATACGGGCTTCGAAGGGCTGCTGGTCAAGGACAAGAACCGCCTGGCGCTCGGCACGTTCCACCATCAGATGCATCACCGCTATTTCGAGTGCAATTACGGCAACCTGGAAGTGCCCTGGGACAAGTGGTTCGGGTCCTTCCATGACGGCACCGACGAGGCGCATCAGCGGATGAAAGAACGCCGCCGCAGGCTCGCCAATGGCTGATCAGCGCGCGCTGCTGGCGGACGCGGCGAGCCGGGCCGCTGATTATCTCGATGGGTTGGAGGCGCGAGCCGTCACGCCGGAGCCGGAGGCGGTCGAGGCGTTGCAGCACGCGCTGTCTGGGCCACTTCCCGATGGACCGAGCGATGCGGCAAAGGTGTTGGTCTTCCTCGATTCCCATGGCTCACCCGCAACCATCGCCAGTGCCGGTCCGCGCTATTTCGGGTTCGTGACCGGCGGTGCGTTGCCCGCCACTTTGGCGGCAAATGTGCTGGCAGGCGCCTGGGATCAGAACAGCTTCTCGTGGGCCAGCTCGCCCGCCACTGCGGCGCTGGAGGAGACGGCGCTTTCTTGGGTCAAGGATGCGCTCGGCCTACCGGAAACCTGCGGCGGCGCGCTTGTGACCGGCGCAACGATGGCCAACTTCGCATGTCTTTCCGCCGCCCGGAATCGGGTGTTGCGCGAGGCGGGCTGGGATGCAGATCGCGATGGGCTTTTCGGCGCGCCGCCGATCACTGTCGTCGTCGGTGACGAGGCCCACGCCTCGCTGATCAAGGTTCTGTCTATGCTGGGCCTTGGGCGGGACCGGGTGGTCCGTGTGCCAGTGGATGGGGAAGGCCGAATGCGGCCGGATTCTTTGCCAGCCATTGATGGAGCCAGCATCGTTTGCCTGCAGGCTGGCAACGTGAATTCAGGCGCCTTCGATCCGGCCGGCCCTCTGATCGACTGGGCGCATCGGTCGGGCGCCTGGGTCCATGTGGACGGCGCCTTCGGGCTTTGGGCGCGGGCGGCGCCCGATTTGGCGCCATTGGCCCAGGACTACGAGCGGGCCGATAGCTGGGCGACGGACGCCCATAAATGGCTGAACGTCCCTTACGATTGTGGCGTCGCGCTGGTCCGCGACCCGGCGGCACTGGCCCAGGCCATGTCGATCAGCGGCGCCTACCTGATCGGCAGCGAGCGGCGGGACGCGATGGATTTCACTCCCGACAGTTCGCGCCGGGCGCGTTCGGTCGAGGTTTGGGCGGCGCTCAAATCGCTGGGTCGCGCAGGGTTGGCGGAGATGGTCGAGCGCAATTGCCGCCAAGCGCGGCGCATGGCGGAAGGCTTGGCCCAAGGCGGTGCCGAGATCCTGAATGAGGTTTGCCTAAATCAGGTCGTCGTCGCCTTCGGCGACGCGGAGCACACGGGCCGCGTGATCGCCCGGGTTCAGCGGGACGGCACCTGCTGGTGCGGCGGCACCGAATGGCAGGACCGCAAGGCCATGCGGATCAGCGTCAGCTCGTGGGCGACCACGGCCGCCGATATCGAGCGCTCGATCGACGCAATCCTGCGGGCGGCGGGACGAAACGCCCCGTAGCGAGCGTATTCATGCGCACCCCGACACATGCGCATCCCCACACATGCGCACCCTGCGGCGACCGTCAAAATTTCCCGTATTTCAGATAGGCCTCTTGCGGGTCCATGCCGCCCTTGATCGCGGTGCGGATTGCGCTTTCGGTCGTGATCGCCTCTTCCGAACGCTCGACGACCTCCACGATGATTCCCTTCGGCACCCGGATCAGCCCGTCCCGGTCGCCGACCATATAGTCGCCAGGCTCGATATCCACCTCGCCGATGCGGATCGGCACTTGGGTCGCCGCGGGCAGCCACCAGCCGACGATGTCGCGCGGGGTAAAGCCGGAATGCCAGGTCTGAAACCCTCGATCCAACAGGAAATTCGCGTCGCGGATCATCCCGTCCACAACCGCGCCGCGCACCCCCTTGTCACCCAGGGTCTCGGCTGAAAGCTCGCCCATATGCGCGACTGTTCCGTCGTTCGGCTGATTGACCCAGACATGGCCCGCCGGACATTGCGACAACAGGCCGGTCCAGGCGAGCAGTGTCTGGTGCGGGTCGGCGGTCGGATCGACCTTTCCAAGGATCGTGAATGCGGGGCCCGCCATCGTGCGCTCGGGCATCAGGGGTCTCAGACGCGGAGGCATGGTGAAGTCGCGCTGGCCCATGGCGCGCATCACATCATGCACGACGCCAGTATAGCACTTCGCCAGGCGTTCGGTGATCGCGTCGGTCATGGTGTCTCCCTATCCGGCCGCGAGACAAGCCGGGCCTATCGGCTCGAAGATCTTGTAGGTCAGAATGAACTCCTGATGGCCCAGATCTTCAGACATCGTGCGCTGTCCGGCGGCGGTTGCGAGGGTCAGGTCGTAGATTTCGTCCCCCACCTCGGAAAGCAGCGCGCCCTCCAGGATTCGTCCCGCATTCACGTCCATGTCGTCCGCCATGCGCGCATAGGTCTCGGGATTCGCGCAGATCTTGATCACCGGCGCGATCGCCGAGCCCACGACCGAACCTCGTCCCGTGACGAAATAGGTCAGATGCGCCCCGCATGCCATCAGCTCGGCGATCTCGGCATTGTCGTTTATGTTCGGGAAGCCAAAGCGGACGTCTCCATCGGGCACAACGTCGAGCAGATAGAGCCCGCCCCGGGGCGGACGATCGCCGGGTTTCAAGAGGCCCGAAATCGCTGATGCCCCGGATTTGGCGTATGCTCCCAACGACTTCTCCTCGATGGTGCTGAGCCCACCCACGGCATTTCCGGCGGCGAACGAGCCATAGCCCATGGTCGCGTAGTAGCGCGCCGCCTTCTCGACCGCGTCGATCAGTTCCACACCGAGTTCGGGTGTCACCGCGCGGCTTGCCATGATGTGCTCGCACCCGATCAGTTCGCCGGTTTCCTCGAAGATGCAAGCGGCCCCTTCGCCCACCAGCCGATCGAAGGCGAGGCCCGCCGCCGGGTTGCCGGTGATGCCCGACGTGCCGTCCGAACCTCCGCAGACCGTGCCGACGACCAACTCGTCGATCCGCATCGGCACGCGCTGCGCGGTGTCCAGATCTGGCAGGACACGGCCCACGAAATCACGACCGGCTGCGATCGCTTTGCGCGTACCCCCGGTGCCTTGGATCACCACGGTCTCGACCGGCCGACCGGTCGCGGCGACGGTCTGCGCCAGCCGGTGCCGGTCGAAGCTCTCACAGCCGAGCGAAACCAGCAGCACCGCGCCCACGTTTGGGTGTGTGCAAAGTGCCTCCATCATCCGCTGGGCATAATCGTTCGGATAGCAGCCCGGAAACCCGATCACGTGTACATCGCCGTCCCCTTCTCTGGCCCGAAATCCCAAAGCGATCTCGCGCGCCACGTGATGGGCGCACTCCACCAGATAGGCTACTGCCACCACGTTGCGGATGCCTTTGCGTTCGTCGCTGCGGGGATAGCCGATAATCACGCCCCAGCCTCCGGCAAGACATAGGTCGGCGTGTAGTTCGAACGCATGTTCTGCAAATGAACATGCTCGCCCGGCTGGATGGCCTGGGTCGCAACGCCTATCGGCGCGCCGTATTTGACGATGGTCTCACCGTTAGCGATGGTGCGTGCGGCGATCTTGTGGCCCAGGGTCAGAGCCCGGGCCAGGCGAACCTCACCGCAACCCAGATCCAGGGCAGCACCCTCGGGCAGGCCGGTCGCCAGCACCAGCACATTGTCTTTCGGCCCCAACCGGATCAGCCGCGGATCGGTCTCGCGTCCCATGCGCGCAGGCTAGTGCAATCGGGTGCCCCTGCCCAGCCGCTTGGCGAAGCTTGCATCGCGCCCTCTCTGCCGCCACATTGCCGCCGCCGGAATAGGAGCGCCGTGATGAGGAACGCCCCCCAAACCTACACCTACGACGACCAGAACATCTTCGCCAAGATCCTGCGCGGCGAGATCCCCTGCAACAAAGTGCTGGAGACCGAGCACGCGCTGGCTTTCCATGACATCCAGCCCCAGGCGCCGGTGCATGTTCTGGTGATCCCCAAGGGGCCTTACGTGAACGCCGACCATTTCGGCGAGGCAGCCAGCGAGACCGAACAGGCAGGCTTCTGCCGTGCCCTGTCCCAAGTCGCCCGTGAGATTGGCCTGGCCGAGAGCGCGGGTGGCGGCGGTTTCCGCCTGATTGCGAATACGGGCCCCAATGGGCGCCAGGACGTGCCGCACTATCATGTCCACATCGCCGGCGGCGAGAAGCTGGGGCGCATGCTGCCAAAGCGCGAGGGCTGATGGCACCGGACGCCACCCGCGCCCTGGTCCTCTTCTCCGGCGGCCAGGATAGCGCCACCTGCCTCGCCTGGGCGCTCGACCGGTTCGAGACCGTCGAGACGATCGGTTTCGACTACGGCCAGCGGCATCGCGTCGAGATGGATCAGCGGTTGGTCTTTCTCGACGCATTGAGCTCGGCCTTCCCGGATTGGGCATCCCGGCTCGGCCCCGACACCGTGCTGGACCTTACCGCGCTCGGCCAGCTCTCCGAGACTGCGCTGACCCGCGAGACCAAGATTGCGATGATCGATACGGGGACCGAGGCGCGCCTGCCGTCGACGTTCGTGCCCGGTCGGAACCTGATTTTCCTCACATATGCCGCCGCGCTGGCCTACCGCCGGGGGATCAAGCACATCGTAACCGGCGTTTGCGAGACCGATTATTCGGGTTACCCGGACTGCCGAGATGACACGATCAAGGCCCTGCAGGTGGCGCTTAGCCTTGGGATGGAGGCGCGTTTCGTTCTCGAGACCCCGCTGATGCGCGTTGACAAGGCGGGCACCTGGGCGCTGGCCGAGCGCCTGGGCGGCGCGGCCCTGGTCGAGCTGGTCCGCGATGCGACCCATTCCTGCTATCTGGGCGTGCGCGACCAGGCGCACGATTGGGGCCATGGCTGCGGCAGCTGTCCCGCTTGCGAGTTGCGCGCCAAGGGCTGGGCTCGGTACCGGGCCGGCAGGTGATCAGAGCTGGTTCAACTCGTCGCTCAACCGGTCGAAGACCAGACGGATCCGGCGGCTGGTATTCACCTCGCGATGGGCGACCAACCAAATGCCGAAGCGAAATGGCTCAAGCCACGGCGCCGCGCGGCGCACCGCGGGTTCGGCCTCGCCGATCTGGGTCAGCATGACGCCGATCCCCAGGCCCTGCTTCACCATTTCCCACTGCGCCAGGTGGCTGGCGCTGAGGATCGGGAAATGCTGTGCGCCCAGGCCCAGGCCCAGCCCGTTCAGACCTTTCACATAGTCATCGTTCTCCTGGAACCCCAGATACTCGGCCCCGCCCAGATCTTCTGTGGTTTCGAACGGCCCGGCCTTGGCCAAATACGCCCCGGCCGCGAACAGCTCGGCTGTCCCGTCGCGCAGCTTGTGGGCGATCAGGTCCGGATCGGTTGGCCGAACGCTGCGGATCGCGATGTCCGCCTCGCGGCGCCTTAGATCGCTGATGCTGTTCGAGGCGACGAGTTCCACCGTGATCCCGGGCTCGTCGGCCCGCAACCGGGCAATGATCGGCGGCAGCACATAGGCTGCCGTCACCTCGCTGGCGGTGATGCAGACCGTGCCCTCGATCGATTGCGCCTGGCCCGAGGCGGTCAGCGAGACCCGTGTCGCCGCCTCGCCCATCGCGCGCGCATGTTCGGCCAGCTCCAGGCCGCTCGGCGTCAGCGTCAGTCCGCGCCCGGTGCGTTCGAACAGCACCACGCCCAACTCGGCTTCAAGCCCGCTGACCTGACGGCCAAGCGTGGGCTGCGCCATCCCAAGCGCCCGTGCCGCCGCCGATAGCGAGCCCTCCTCGGCGGTCACCAGAAAGGCCCGTGCGCGGTTCCAGTCGAATTTCACTGATCGCCAATCCATGCAATATTGCATATCAATCAGGCAGAATTCGTCAATTCACTTAACGGTTGTGCAGAGATATGACCCGGCCAAACTCCAACTCAACCGACGAGACACTGATGACCACGCTCGATGACACGCAGATTTCCTCCCGCGCCCAAACTCGACATGCCGCCAAGTTCTGGGACCGAATAGCCACGCGCTACGCCGCCATGCCGGTCGCTGACCAGGCGGCTTATCAAGAGAAACTCAGGATCACCCGGAACTATTTCCGCCCGGACATGCGGGTGCTGGAATTCGGCTGTGGCACCGGCTCGACCGCCCTGGCTCACGCGCCTTACGTCAAGCACATTTTGGCGATCGACATCTCAGCCAAGATGATCGAGATCGCGCGGGCGAAGACCGCTGCCCAAGGCGGGGCCAATGTCACTTTCCAGCACGCGACGCTGGACGATCTGGCCGCGCCCCAGGGCGGGTTCGATGCGGTCATGGGCCACAGCATCCTGCACCTGGTCGAGGATCGCGACCAGGTAATCGCCCAGGTCTACCGGCTGCTGAAGCCCGGCGGTGTGTTTGTTTCGAGCACAGTCTGCCTTGGCGACTCGCTGGCGATCTTCAAATTGATCGCTCTGATCGGCCGCTGGACCGGATTGCTGCCGATTCTGCGTGTCTTCAAGAAGAACGACCTGGTGGCAAGTATCGAAGCTGCGGGCTTCCGGGTCCGCGAGGAATTGCAGCCGGGCGAGCATCGCGCACGGACCCGCGCGGTTTTCATTGTTGCTGAAAAACCCAGCGTTGCTGAAGAACCCAGCGCGAGCGCGTCTGAGGGTTTGGTCTGAGCCGCCTTGGCTCGGAGGTCATGGTCCACCGCGTTTGGCGCTCGCTCTGGCGGGTCCGTTAGGATTGGCATCACCGCCCACCCCGCGCCTTTGGATTGAGGGCACGGGGCGGGGCGGGCAATCGGGCGTTTCTTTCTACCCGACCGGCGCGGCGCTTGGCTCAGGTATTGTTTCCGCCGCCGTTGCCGTTCCCGCCGCCGTTGCCGTTCCCGCCGCCGTTGCCGTTCCCGCCGCCGGTGCCCCCGCCACTGCCGCCACCATCACTGCCCCCGCCGCTTCCGCCTCCGGTTCCGCCAGTAGCCACTGCCGGGCAGATATTCGAGGCGTTGAGCGTGTCGTGCGGGATGATCTTGACGAAGCGCGGCCGTGAGACCAGTTGGCTGCTCCACTGCATCTCGCCGATGCCGATATTCTGGAAGTACGGACGCCAGCGCGCGGCCACCTCGGTCAGGATCACTGAGTCCTGAGGCTGCATCTCGGGCAGGATATCGACCGGAATCTGCTGTTCGGTCATCGCGCCTGGCCCGGTGATGTCGGTCGATTGGGCAGCATAGGACCAGAGCACTTGGTGTGTGTCGTCTTCGAAGCAGATCGAGGTGATGCGCAGGATCCGCTGATCCAGATCGCCCTCCATCATCTTATCGGTTACGCTCGCCAAATAGGCCATGTCGGTATTGTCGACCACATCGTGGCGGCTCATGATGTCGTTGATCGTGAATGCGATCCGCGCGACCTGGGTGTTCGAGTGAAATGCATCCCAGTAGCCGAGGCCCCCCGTCACCGCGAAGATCAGCAGTGGCATGGAGATCATGAACTCGATCGATATGCTCCCCTCGTCGCGCGCGAAGGCCCGCAACTGCTTGCCCAGGCTTCTGGCCATTGGAAACCCTCCCCTACTTGGCCGGATCACGCCGGTTCGTTCATGAAAGCGGTGTAGGTGACCATCTGCAGGCCGCCGGTATTGTCGCGCTGCAAGCCCAGCGTGATGCCGAGGCCTGGGAAGATCGGGTCCACCACCATGCATGCGCGCACGAACATGATGCGGTTGCGCCCGCCCGGATTGAAGTTGATTGTCGGCTCGATCTCCTCGGTGCGGTCGATGCAATTGGCCTGGTTCTGCGGATAGGCGCTGTTGAGGTCCAGTTCGACCACTTCCAGGACCAGGTCGCGGTCGCAATTGACCAGGATGTGCGAATTCTCGCAGACTGCGCGCTTGAGGGTCTCGTGGTCGATATTCGGGTCGTTCCCAAGCCTTAGATCACGGGTGGCGATATCCAGGCCACGCTCGAACAGCACCATGCGGGTGGCGACGAAGCCGGTCTCGAAGACGGTCCCGAAGAACCACATAATGACCGGGAAGACGATGACGAACTGCGCCGAGGCGTTGCCGCCCTCGTCGTCGAGGAATCTGGTGACTAGATCACGCATGAATTGCATCCTCCGGCTCAGTTGGTCAGTTTCAGGTTGACGATCTCGTCGGCGATGTTCTGGAACGCGGTGTTGATGTCGACACCTTCGACCAGGTAGTGGGTCGTCAGCGAGGACGAGCAATCCTCCAGTGCCGCCTGAGCCACCGGCTGGCCGGCCAGCTCGAAGCCGATTGTGTAGACGGTGGCGTTGAGGCCCAGCTTGGCCTGGTCGCAGATGTCCTTCAGCAGCACGTCGCCCTCGCCGGTCGCCTCGCTGTTGATGATCGAGATCTTGGTGCCGCTCGGCGGGTTGTTAGAGTTCCACCAGTCCGGCGAGTGATCGTCATAGTCATCATCGTTGATCTCGTTCAGTCGGGTGTTCTGGCCGTCGGACATGACAACGGTGATCTTGCGCACCGATGTGTTGTTCGAGGCGTGGGGCCAGCCGGTGAAGTCGGCCGACAGGTCGCCGTTGGCGATCATCGCGTCGACCAGCGGGCGCGACGAGGTATCGAGCAGGTGCTGACCCCACTTCATGCCGAAATAGGTCGCGGTCCAGGATTCCGGCGCCAGGGCGTCGATCGCGTCCTTCAACGTCTGGGGGGTGTTTGAGAAAGGCGTGATCGCGTTATAGCCCTTCGGGCAGCCAAAATCCTCGCTGTTCTCGCGGAAGTGCTGGCCCTGCGTGTATGGCGTCGCCGGGTTCATTGGGAGCACGACTGTATTGAAGTCCATCTCGTGGTAGTCGATGCAGCTCGAATAATCGTGATGCCGGTCGATGTTGTAGAGATCCGCCATGGCGCGCGGCATGTTGACCTGCTGCGAAAACGGCACGATCGAAATCAGCGTCTGGGCCTGGTTGTCGGCCGACAGAACGGTGTCGATGAAGTTCTTGGCGGCGACCTGAAGCTGCGAAAGCTTCGTGCCCGGCGCGGAGGTCGAATCCCAGCCCATCGAGCCCGAGACGTCGAGCACCAGCGCGATCTCCAGCCGAGGCGCCGCCTGGACTGCGCCGGATTGAACGTTCACATCCAATTGATTGATGCCGACCATCCTCAGGAAGATCGTATTCAGCGGCCGCGAGGCGGTGGCCAATACGGCGCGGCCTCCGGTCGTCGCGGTAACGCTGGCCACGAGGTCAACAGCATGGGACCGGTCGACCCGCGAGGCCATGTAATCCTGGATCACCTCGGCCGCCTGCTCGTCGAGCGTCAGTTGGCCGTTCGGATCGTAGATGTGATTGCTGTTGGTGGCAGCCAGGATGCCGCGGTCGAGCGCATTCTGTAGATCCGCTCGCGCCATGTCATGGCGCTGGTAGTCGACCGCCATGCCACCCACGACCATCAGAAGGATAAAGAAAACCAGGACGAAGAGGGTCATCCCCCCACGCTCGTCCCGCATGACCGTCTTAGGCGAAGTCACCTTCCGGCAAATAAACTCGAACATACCTTCACTCATACTATCCACCCACGAGAACTAATTCACACCAACTCCCCCTAAGGTTGAATAAGCAAGAAATGTGGCGATAAATCAACTCAAATATGTATAGTATGTGTTTGAAATTTATGTAGAAACTCTGATCAGATCGATATCAAGTGAATGAAAAGTATGAATTATTTTGGCTTCGTTTCGAGTCAGTACTATTGGGAATTGTTGGAGAGCATGCCTATTTCGGCACACCCGTTGCCTTACTCTTGCACGAAGCCGCAGCGAAGTGACGACGCGCGATTCGAGCGTGGCGGCCACGGGACCCGGGAAACGGTCGTGATCGGATACGGAACGGGGCCGGACAAACCGCGCTACGGGGCGCCGATCTGCCCTCGGTGTAGCAAGAACTGGTCGAGAAGAACGCAGGCCATCATCGCCTCGCCAACGGGCACGGCGCGGATGCCTACGCAGGGGTCATGGCGGCCCTTCGTGACGATCTCGGTCTCGTTGCCTGCCTTGTCCACGGTCTGGCGCGGGGTCAGGATCGACGAGGTCGGCTTGACTGCGAACCGCACAACAACATCCTGACCGCTGGATATGCCACCCAGAATACCGCCCGCATGGTTCGACGTGAAGCGCGGGCCGTCATTGCCCATCCGCATCTCGTCGGAATTCTCCGATCCGGTCAGGGCCGCCGCGGCGAAGCCGTCGCCGATCTCGACCCCTTTGACCGCGTTGATGCTCATCATCGCCGCGGCGAGTTCGGTATCGAGTTTACCGTAAACCGGCACGCCCAAGCCCGGCGGAACGCCCTTGGCCGTGACCTCGATCACCGCGCCGACCGAATTGCCTGCCTTGCGCAGATCGTCCAGATAGTCGGCCCAGTGCGCGGCCGCCTTCGCGTCTGGTGTCCAGAACGGATTCTGATCGATCTGGTCCCAGTCCCAGTTGGCTCGGTCAATCGCGTGTGGCCCCATCTGCACCAGACATCCAGTGATTGTCAGACCGGGAACCAGGTCCTTCAGAACCGCGCGCGCTAAGCCCCCCGCCGCAACGCGCGCGGCGGTTTCGCGCGCCGAGGCGCGGCCGCCGCCCCGATGGTCGCGGATGCCGTATTTGACCCAGTAGGTATAGTCCGCGTGGCCCGGCCGGAACTTCTCGACGATATCGCTATAGTCCTTCGAGCGCTGATCGGTATTGCGGATCATCAGCTGGATCGGATGACCTGTGGACCGTCCCTCGAAGACGCCCGACAGGATCTCGACCTCGTCTGCCTCCTGGCGCTGCGTTGTATACCGGCTCTGCCCGGGGCGGCGCCGATCGAGCCAGTGCTGCAGCATTGTCGGCTCCAGCGCCACGCCGGGCGGGCAGCCATCCACGACGGCGCCCAGCGCGGGCCCGTGGCTCTCGCCCCAGGTAGTGACGCGGAACAAATGTCCGAAGCTGTTGTGCGGCATGAACGGTCTCCGGGCGCGAGCGGCCTCGCCAAGCGGATAGCTTATTTCCCAGAAAAGCAAAACCCCCGCCCGGTGACCGGGCAGGGGCTTATCTCGCGTGGGGCTGGAAGCCGGTCACTCCTTACGCTTCACCTTGGCCCACAATGCCTTGTTGGTGAAGTAGAGCAGCACGGTCAGGCCCGCCAGCCAAACGATGTTGCGGAAGCCCGACTGCTTGCGCTCTGTCATCTGCGGTTCGGCGGCCCACATCAGGAAGGCCGAGACATCCTCGGCCATCTGCTCGACCGTCGCCTCGGGCGCATGGGTGTCGCCATGGCCTTCTTCGCCGCCATGCATGACATACTCGACCAAGCCCTCGTCCAATGGCGGCGCCATCGAAATCTTACCGCCTGCGAAAGCCGTGTTCTCGTATAGGATGGCGCCAGCTTCTTCGACTTCCTCGCCGGTGTAACCCGTCAGGACCGAGTATATATACTCCGCTCCACCGGTGCCGTTGATCAGCTGGTTGATGCCGAGGCCATAGGGTCCGTGGAAGCCAGCCCGTGCCTTCGCCATCAGGCTGAGGTCCGGTGCGCCAGCACCGGTATTCGCCGGGAACTTGTCGAATGGTTTGCCAGGGCGGGTGTCGCCAGGCTCACCTTCCTCGTCCGCCACCTCATAGAGCGCGGCGATTGCCTTGATCTGCTCTTCCGGGAAGGCTGGACCGGTTTCAGAGCCGAGTTCGCGGAACGACAGATACCTGAGCCCGTGGCACGCCGCGCAAACCTCATGGAAGACCTGGAAACCCCGTTGCAGCTGATGCGCCTCGAACTTCCCAAACGGGCCTTCATAGCTGAAGGACACGTCCTCGATATGGGTCTCGCCGCCTGCGGCCAACGCTGCTCCCGGCGCCATCAGGGGCGCGATCACGGCCGCCGCGACCAGGGCGGGGATGATACGGGTCTTGATCATCGTCACTCTCCTCGCCTCAGCGGTCATTCGGCCGGGGTCGCGGCGGCGTTTGCCGCAACCGCTTCCTTCGGCGGGTAATGGGCATCGAAGTCCGCCTCGATGGTTTCGGGCAGGGGCGCCGGCTTCTCGACCAACCCCAGGATCGGCAGGATCACCAGGAAATAGGCGAACCAGTAGATCGTCCCGAAGAGCGAGATGATCGAATACGGCGGTTCGGCCGGCTGGGAGCCGCACCACATCAGCACGAAGAAATCCAGCACCAAAAGCCAGAACCAGCCACGGAACCACTTCGAGCGGTAGCGGCCCGAGCGCACCCGGCTGGTATCCAGCCAAGGCACCAGCGCCAGAACCACGATCGAGCCGAACATCGCCAGGACGCCGCCCAACTTGGCGTCGATAGGGAGGATCATCATCAGCCAAAGGTCATCGGTGATCGCGCGCAGGATCGCGTAGAAGGGCAGGAAATACCATTCGGGCACGATATGCGCAGGCGTCACCAGCGGGTTCGCCTCGATATAGTTGTCCGGGTGGCCCAGATAGTCGGGCATGAAGAAAACGAAGGCGGCGAAGACCGTCAGGATCAGGCTCAGCGCATAGAGGTCCTTGACCACGTAGTAGGGCCAGAAGGGAACCGTGTCCTTCTTCACGACTTCGATCGAGTCGCGCCGCACCTCGACCCCGGTCGGGTTGTTGTTGCCTGTGGTATGGAAAGCCCAGATATGCACCGCCACCAAAGCCGCGATCACGAAGGGCAGCAGATAATGCAGCGAGAAGAAACGCTGCAGGGTGGGGTTGTCCACCGCGAAGCCACCCCACAGCCACTCGACGATCGGATCCCCGATCAACGGAATGGCGGAGAACAGGTTGGTGATCACCGTGGCGCCCCAGAACGACATCTGGCCCCAGGGCAGCACATAGCCCATGAACGCGGTCGCCATCATCGCCAGGTAGATCAGGATGCCGATGATCCAGGTGATCTCGCGCGGCGCCTTGTAGGACCCGTAGTAAAGTCCGCGGAAGATGTGCGCGTAGACCGCAACGAAGAACAGCGAGCCGCCGTTGGCGTGCAGGTCGTGCAGCAATCCACCGCCGTTTACGTCGCGGTCGATGTGCTGAATCGATGCGAAGGCGTCGGCGACCGTCGGCGTGTAGTGCATCACCAAGACGATGCCGGTGGCGATCTGCAACACCAGGCAGAATGTCAGGACGATGCCCCAAATCCACATCCAATTGAGGTTCTTGGGCGTCGGGATCATCAGTGTCGAATACATGATCCCCACAATCGGCAGGCGGCTGTGCAGCCAGCGCTCGATGCCGGTCTTCGGGGTGTAATGCTCGTGCGGAATTCCGCTCATTTCTCTCTCCCTCAGCCCAGCTTGATCACGGTGTCCGAGACGAACGTCGCCTGCGGGATCAACAGGTTCTCGGGCGCCGGCCCTTTTCGGATGCGCCCCGAAGTGTCGTAATGCGAGCCGTGGCAAGGACAGAACCAGCCGCCGAATTCGCCGGCGCCGTCTCCCAGCGGCACGCAGCCCAGATGGGTGCAGACGCCGATCATCACCAGCCATTCACCGCTTTCGTCCATGGCGCGGTTTTCATCGGCCGCGTCTGCCACATCCGCGATATTGGCGTTGCGAGCCAACTCGTCCGGCAGCTCGGCCAGATCGGTCGTGCGCGCGGCGTTGATTTCATCCTCGGTCCTGCGGCGGATGAAGACCGGCTTTCCACGCCACTTGACCGTTAGCTGCGTGCCCGGCGCGACGCCGCCAATATCGACCTCGATCGCGGCCAAGGCCAGAACGTCGGCCGAGGGGTTCATCTGATCGATCAGCGGCCAGATCGCGGCACCCGCGGTCACCGCGCCCGCCGCGGCGGTGGCACAATAGAGGAAGTCGCGCCTGGTGACGCCCTCGTGTTCCCCGTTTTCGTTCGCTTGAGACACGTCTGTCTCTCCCTTTCCCGAGCCCCCTCGAGGCCATCTCCGACGCGAGGGTCGTAATCCCCGCATTTCGCAATGCTGCTATCTACCTATCCGCAGCTTGCGCTATGGTCCAGCGGACAACGCGCCGCAGATCGCGGGCGTCCAGGACATCCGCATCGGCAATGGCATCCGGAGGGCTTTTTGCAAAACCAGACGCCTGCGCGCAAGCGCGATGATGCACGAATTGGGCTTGCGCTCTATCAGCCGGATATTGCTTTGAATGTCGGCGCCGTACTACGCCTTGGCGCCTGTCTGGGCGTACCGGTCCATGTCATCGAGCCCTGCGGCTTTGCGTTTAGCCCCGCCGCCTGGCGGCGGAGCGCCATGGACTACGCGGACCTGACGGAGATTTGCCGCCATGATTCGTGGGATGCCTTCCAGGCAGAGCGCGCCGATGGACGACTGGTGGCGCTGACAACCAAGGGCGCTGGCGCGCTGTGGGATTTCGCCTTCGCGCCGGGCGACACGCTGCTAATTGGGCGCGAGAGCGCGGGCTTGCCCAACGGCGTCCACCAGGCGGCGGATGCCCGGGTCGTGATCCCGATGCAGCCGGGTGCCCGCTCGCTCAACATGGCCATGGCCGCGGCGATCGCAGTGGCCGAGGCTGGGCGGCAGCTCGGCGCCTCAGCGGCGGCGGGCCAGGACGATGCGGTTGGTGTTCACCCCGGCTGAATTGTTGGCGACCCCCCAACAGTTTGATGTTTTGGTGAAATCTTGGGCGTTGACCAGGACGCCTAGGATGTTGAAGGGCAGCCCGGCAATCGCGTCGCGCACTGCCCGTTCGAGCAGAACCTGGCCATTGCGGACCTCTCCGACCTCGAAGGCAACATGGCCGCCCGGGCGGACGACCCGGGCAAGTTCGGCATAGACCCGGGAGGTGAACGCGGTCCAATCTTCGACCATGCGATGGATCGCGATCGGCACGCGGCCCGCATCGATTCCGGCGAACCAGCAGCGCAGCCAGTTGTCCTGGGCGTAGTCGACAATGTCCAGAAACGGGGGCGAGGTGACGACCAGATCAACCGAAGCTCCTGGGATATGTGGCGTTGCCTCGGCGGGTGCGGTCCGAAGCTCGGCATCCGGTGCAACGGGCAGATCGCGCGCCAACAGCCGCCGGCTTTTGCGCGCAATCAGGTTGAAGATGTCTCGTTCCGGCGGCTGTTGCACCCGGCGCACGTTGATCCGGCGTTGTGCCTTGGCCGAAACCGCCTGATTCGGCGGCATCGTGTAGACCGAGAAGAACCCCGACGAGTGTCCGGTCAGCCGGTTGAGCGCAACCATCCGAATCCAGTCATCGACCGGGTCCGGCGGGTCGCCCCGGCCGAGCCAGGCCCGCAGTGACTTGATCTGTGCCAGGGTCCTTGGATGAAAAAACACGAGCAGGTCGACATCCAACGGATCAGGCCGTTCACAGGCGTTGGCCGCCGCGACCTCCGACAGGCGTGCCTCGATCTCGGATTGGCCGACCGGGCGCAGCCGGGGCCGCGCCAGCATCACGCTCAGCGGATTGACGTCGGTGCCTAGCACCCGGCGTCCCATCATGGCGGCCTGGATAGGGGTGGTCCCACGGCCCATGAAGGGGTCGTGAACCGTGTCGCCGGGGCAGGTCAGGCGTTCGATGAAAAATGCTGGCAGTTCGGCCTTGAAGCAGGCCCGATAGCTGATCTCATGGATACGCCCGCCTTGGCGCTGTTTCGCCGTCCAAAATTCGTTGACGAAATAGGTCAGGCCGTCTTCTTCGAACACGCGGGTTGGGGTTCCGAATTTGTCGAAACCGGCGACGACGTCCAGGAAACTGCGCTCAGGAGCGATTTTGGTGGGTGCATTCATGCGATCGCGATCATGCCCTGGCAGGCGCCGCCGTTCCAGCCTTTACTCCGCCGCCTCCGCCGCCAGGAAACCGCCCGATTGGCGCGCCCATAGCTGGGCGTAGAGCCCGCCCTTCTCGAGCAGGGCCTCGTGGCTTCCCTCTTCTACGATCCGGCCCTCTTCCATCACCACGATCCGGTCCATTCGCTGGATCGTGCTCAGGCGATGAGCGATCGCGATCACAGTCTTGCCGTGCATCAGATTGCCCAGCGCCGCCTGCACTGCGGATTCGGTCTCGGAATCCAAGGCCGACGTCGCCTCGTCCAGCACCAGGACCGGCGCATCCTTCAGGATGACGCGCGCCAGCGCGATCCGTTGCCGCTGACCGCCCGACAGCTTGACCCCCCGTTCGCCGAGGCGCGCCGCATAGCCCTTCCGGCCTCGGAAATCCGCCAGTTCTTCGATGAATGCGTGCGCCGCCGCCTCTTGCGCCGCCTCGATCGCGTCCGCCTCGCCTGCATCGGGCCGGCCATAGAGGATGTTGTCGAGCGCCGAGCGGTTGAACATCGCCGCCTCTTGGGTCACCGTTGCGATCTGCTGGCGCAGGCCGTCCTGTGTCAGACGGCGGATATCGTGCCCATCGACGGTGATCCGTCCCTTCTCGACATCGTAGAGCCGCAGCAGCAGAGCAACCGCGGTCGACTTGCCCGCGCCGGATCGTCCGACCAGACCTACCTTCTCACCTGCCTCGACGGTCAGCGAGAACCGGTCCAGCCCGCCCCCTTGGTCGCGCCCGAAATGGAACGAGACATTCTCGAACCGGATGTCGCCGCGCAGAGGGGGCGGTTCGATGGCATCGGGTGCATCCGTGACCCCGTGCGGTGGCGACAAGGTCCGTATTCCGTCCTCCAGGACGCCCAGATTTGCGAAGATTCCCAGCGCCGTAAAGCTGATCCAACCCGACATCTGCGCCAGCCGGGTCGCGATCAGCCCGGCCATGGCGATCAATCCCGGTGTCGCTTGGCCGATCTGCCAGAGATAGAGGGCGGCTCCGATCAGCGCGACTGGCAGCACCCCCGCCAGCAGCGATAGCCAAGTGCGGAACGACCAGGTCATCCGTCCGAATGCGAAGGCCGTCTCGCGGTAGTTGCTCAACGCTCCCTCCGCCGCCGCCTCCTCGCGCGCGCCATGGGCGAACAATTTGACCGTCGCCATATGGCCCAGGCTGTCCACGAACTGCCCCGCGACCACCGACTTGGCATCGGCCCGAGCCCGCGCCCGCGCCCGGATACGCGGCAGGAAATAGCGCACCAGTGCCAGGTAGAAAGCGAACCACACCGCCAGGATCAGCCCCAGCCGCCAATCCGCTCCCTGCAGCAGGAAGAACGCCGCCACGACGGTCGCGGCCCCGAAGACGACCGCGTGGACCGTCTCGGTCACGATCTCGACCAGGGCATAGGTCGATTGGATCTGCTTCTGGCTGAGGCGCCCCGCGAAGTCGTCCTCGAAGAACTTCAGCGATTGCCCCAGGCTGTGGCGATGGATGCGCAGCACCCCCATCGGGTAGAGCGACGGCATCAGCGCGCGGCTGTTCATCGCGGCGTTCAATGAGTAAAGCAACGGCCGCAGCAAGATGAAAAACGCGGCGATCGCGCCCAGCGCCAGTGCGTTGTCCGCAAAGAACCGCTCCGCGGGCGCCGAGGCGGCTTGGTCCACCACCCACCCGACCAGCCAGGCCCCGGCGATCTCGGCGACACCCGCCAGTGCCGATAGCACGATCAACAAGCCGATCGCCCGCTCGGCGCCGCGGAACGCCCAGCGGCCATAGGCCCATAGGCTTTGCGGCGGCGCGCCCTCGGTCCGGGCAAAAGGCTGGATCAGGCTCTCGACGAACCTCACACGAACTCCTCTGGCGTCTCGGCGGTGCCGTTGCCCCTGTCCGCCATCAGGAACCCGCCCGATTGGCGCGCCCACAGCCGGGCATACAGCCCGGACCGGTCCAGCAGTTCCTGATGCGAGCCTTCCTCGACGATCCGGCCCTCGTCCAAGACGACGATCCGATCCATGCGCTGGATCGTGCTGAGGCGATGGGCGATGGCGATGACGGTCTTGCCAGCCATCAGATCTTCGAGCGAATCCTGGATCGCCGCTTCGACCTCCGAATCCAAGGCCGAGGTCGCCTCGTCCAAAATCAGGATCGGCGCGTCCTTTAAGACCGCGCGCGCCAACGCCACCCGCTGGCGCTGCCCGCCCGACAGCCGCACGCCCCGCTCGCCCACATGGGCGTCCATGCCCTGGTTGCCAAGCTGGTCCACCAGGTCCGGGATGAACTCGTCCGCCCTGACCTTGCGGGCGGCCTCCCAGACCTCGTCGTCGCTGGCATCGGGCCGGCCATAGAGGATGTTGTCCCGGATCGAGCGGTGCAGCAGCGCTGTGTCCTGGGTCACCATCGAGATCTGAGCGCGCACGCTCTCTTGCAGGCAGTGTGCCAAGTCCTGGCCATCGATCTTCACCTGGCCCTGGTCCGGGTCGAAGAACCGCAAAACCAGGTTGACCAGTGTCGACTTGCCTGACCCTGAGCGGCCGACGAGGCCGACACGCTCGCCGCCTGCGATGGTCAGTCCGATCCCGGTCACGCCGCCACCTTTCAGCGCGCCGCGCTCCTCGCGGCCATAGAGGTGGGTGACACCGTCGAACCGGACCTCGCCGGCGGTCAGCGCCAGCCGTTCCGCCCCGGGGGCATCCTTCAAACGCAGGGGTTGCGAGACGGTTTCCATCCCCTCCTGCACGGTGCCGATATTCTGGAACAGCGTCGTCAGCGTCCACATGATCCAATCGACCATGCCGTTCAGCCGTAGCACCAGCGCCGCCGCCGCCGCGATGGGGCCGACCGTGATCGCGCCCAGGCTCCACAGCCAGATCGCATAGCCAACCACGCCGCCGATCAGAATGGTCGAGAGAAACGTCAGCGCGATCGTCAGCAGCGTGAAGAGGCGCAGCTGGCGGGCGAAGGTCCACCGGAAGTCTTCAAGCGCGAAACGGGCATACTCCTCCTCGCGCGCCGCGTGGGCAAACAGCTTCACCGTCTGGATGTTAGAATAGCTGTCGACGATCCGGCCCGCCAGCGTCGAGCGCGCCTCGGCGACCTCCTTGCCCAGCCGCGTGATCTTCGGGATGAACCACCAGGCGATTGCCAGGAAGCCCAGGAACCAAAGCGCGAGCGGGATCAGCAACCGCGCGTCATTCTCAGCAAACACAATCGCCGTGCCGATGACGAAGATCGAGGCATACCAGATCTCGGATGCGATCTGATGCACCGAGTCGTTCAGCGCCGGTGCCAATTGCAGCTGCTTGTTGGCGATCCGCCCGGCGAAATCGTCAGTGAAGAAGCTCAAGGATTGGCGCAGCATCTTGCGGTGTGTGCGCCAGCGGATCAGTGCTCCCATCTGGGCGTAGAAACCCTGATCGGCGATCATCGATTCCAGGATATGCACACCGGGGCGCAGCAAGAACACCACCGCGGCCATGCCCAGAAAGGCCCAGCCATGGACGTCCCAGACCGTGGCCGGGTCGGCGACGGTCAGCATGTCGACGATCTGCCCGGCAAACCGCGCCAACGCCGTCTCAACCAGCGCAAAGATCAGCGACAGGAACATCGAGGCCGCGATCACCCACCGCGCCGGGTGGAGAAAGCGCAGGTAGAACGGGATCAGCCGGTTCGGAAACTCGGCATTCTCGTCATAGGGCTGATAGGGGTCGATCAGCGATTCGAAGAAGCGGAACATAACGGCATCCGGAATTTGGACTTGTGAGAGGGTGAGGGCTCGGGCTGCACCGTGCGCGCGTCATCGAGGCGAGCCTCGCGAAAAGCGGCAATTGGCGCAATTCAGCTTGGGATGGTGCAGGCGTAGCTGAGCCTCAACATGGATCTCTCCCCGGGGTCGTACACCGAGTTCCGTCCGGCAGATGTAGCGTGGATCGGACCCCGGGTCGACCCCATCGCTTGCCGAATACGGTCTGTGGCCGGTATGTCGGTGGCCCGGGCAGACCTGATCGAGGCAAAGGCATGAACGAAATGGCGGCGGAAAAGGACCGGGCCAGTGCCTGGTTCGGCGATTTGCGCGACGCGATCTGTGCGGCTTTCGAGATGCTGGAGGACGAGCAGACCACCGGCTCCCATGCGGATCTGCCGCCCGGACGGTTCGAGCGGAAGGCGACCAAGCGCGCGGGCGAAGGCGCCGATGCTGACAAAGGCGGCGATCAGGGCGGCGGCGTCATGTCGGTCCTGCGCGAGGGACGCTGCTTCGAGAAGGTCGGGGTCAACATCTCGACCGTCTATGGCCAGCTCGCCGAGCGCGCCCAACGCAGCCTGACAGCGCGCAAGGAAATCCCCGGCCTGAGCGACGATCCGCGCTTCTGGGCCTCGGGTATTTCGCTGGTCGCCCATATGCGTTCGCCCAAATGCCCTGCGGTTCACATGAACACGCGGATGTTCTGGACGCCTGGAAGCTGGTGGTTCGGCGGCGGGTCGGACCTCAACCCGATGGTCGAGGAGGCCGAGGACACGGGCTTTTTCCACCAGACCCTGAAGACCGCCTGTGACCGTCACGACCCGGCTTACTATCCGCGCTTCAAGGCCTGGGCCGACGACTATTTCATGATCCGCCACTGGGGCGAGGCGCGCGGCGTTGGCGGCATTTTCTACGACGATCTCTGCACCGGCAACTGGGAGGCCGATTTCGCCTTCACCCAAGACGTGGGCCGCGCCTTCCTCGACGCTTTCCTGCCGCTGACGCGCCGCCATATGGAGGAGGATTGGACCGAGGTCGAGCGCGAATGGCAACTGGTCAAACGCGGTCGATATGCTGAGTTCAACCTGGTCTACGACCGGGGCACCAAGTTCGGGCTGGAAACCGGCCACAACCCGGAGGCGGTGCTGATGAGCCTGCCCCCGGTGGCGAAATGGCCGTGAGCTTGGATACGCGCGTGTCATATTCCCAACGCCCCGGCCGCGAGCCGGGACCTCGATGGGAAGAGCGTCGTTCGTTGAGGCCCCGGCGCTTTGGCCGGGGCATTGGCAAAGAATGTCCACAACCCCCCGAAACGGAGGATGACATGACTGCACAAGGAACCGCCCTCGTCACCGGCGCCTCCGCTGGGATCGGCGCCGCCACCGTCCGCAAGCTCTGCGCCGAGGGGTGGCTGGTCCATGCGCTAGCCCGCCGCGCCGCGCGGCTGCAAGAATTGGCCAACGAGACCGGCTGCGCCGTCCATGCCGTCGACATGCGCGACGGCGCGGCGCTGGAGAAACTCGCGGGCGAGGTCGCCCCGGACCTGATCGTCAACAATGCGGGCCTGGGCGCCGGGATCACCGGGCTGGTCGGCTCGACCCGCGCGGAGATCGATCAGACGATCGAGACAAATGTCACCGGCATCCTGGACCTCCTGCGTCTGACCCTGCCGGGAATGATCGCGCGCAGGCGCGGCCATGTGGTAAATATCGGCTCGGTCGCCGGGCTCTACCCCACTTTCTCGGCAATTTATGGCGCCTCGAAAGGCGGTGTCCGCATGATCAGCCAGAATCTGCGCCACGAGTTGCGCGGCACGGGCATCCGGGTCACCGAGATCTGCCCGGGACGGGTCGCGACCGAGTTCTACGATGCGTCCGTTCCCGACCCCGAGACTCGCGACCGCCTCAAGAACACCGGGATCCGCGAGATCACGCCCGAGGATGTCGCCGAGGCGATCCACTACGCGGTTTCCGCGCCCGCCAATCTGAACGTCTCGACGATCGAGTTGCAGCCCGTCGAGCAGAGCTTCGGCGGCGCCCGGCTCGATCCGATTGACTGGGAGGGCCGGGAATGATCGCAATCATCTTCGAGGTCTGGCCCGCCGAGGGAAAGCGCACAGCCTATCTGGATCATGCCGCGCGCCTGAAGCTGGAACTCGAGCAAATGGACGGCTTCATCTCGGTCGAGCGGTTCGAGAGCCTGACCGAGCCGGGCAAGCTGCTGTCGCTCAGCCTATGGCGCGACGAGGAAGCCGTGCGCGCCTGGCGCAACCACGCCGAGCACCGCAAGGCCCAGGTTGCCGGGCGAAACACCCTGTTCGCCGATTACCGGCTGCGTGTCGTCAGCGTGATCCGCGACTACGGGCCGGTCGAGCGCGCCGAGGCACCTGAGGATGCCGCGGTTTGAGGCTCGGATTGCGCTAGATTCACCCCATGTATAGACACTGATCCCATTCGCGGCCCGATTCCGCGCTTTGAATAGGCATGGGATGGCCGAGCCCGCTCCGAACCAATTTTCCCTGCTCGCGACCCGGCGCTTCCTGCCGGTTTTCGTGGTGCAGTTCCTGGGCGCCTTCAACGATCAGGTCTACCAGAAGGCATTTGTCGCCCTGATCACATATCGCCTGGCCGACCAAGTGGGAATGCCCGTCGCCCAGCTCGGTGTCATCGCGTCGGCGATCTTCATTCTGCCGTTCGCCGTCATCACGCCGACCGCCGGCCAGATCGGCGACCGGGTCGATAAGGCCAAGATGATGCGCCTGGTCAAGGCTTGGGAGATCGTCGTGATGGGTCTCGCGGTCATCGGCTACCACACCCAGAACATCTATTTCCTCTATTTCGTGCTGCTGCTGATGGGCGCGCAGTCGGCGGTGTTCGCCCCGATCAAATATTCGGTCCTGCCGCAATATCTCAGCCGGCGCGAGCTTCTGGGGGGAAACGGCCTGGTCCAGGCGGGCACGTTCCTGGCCATCATCTTCGGCTCGATCCTGGGCAACGAGTTGATCCTGACCGAGCGTGGAGTGACCGTAGTCTCTGTGACCGTTGTCGCCATCGCGGTGGTTGGGTTCATCGCCAGCCTCTTCACTCCGCCGGCGCCGCCTTCGGGCGCGCAGATGCCGGTGGATTACGTGTTCCCGCGCGCGATCTATGGCCTGATCCGGCTGGTCATGGAGCATCCGCCCGCCTTCCGGGCGATCCTGGCGATCTCGTGGTTCTGGTTCCTCGGCGCCACCTTCCTGGCGCTCTTGCCGGCCTATGCCCGCGAGGCGCTTGGGGCGGACGAGGGGGTTTTGACCGTGCTGCTGGTCGGGTTCTCGATGGGCGTGGCGCTAGGCGCGGTGGCCTCCGAGATCCTGGCCATGGGCGAGGTGGGCGTTCGCCTGCCGCCTTTGGGCGCGCTCGGCCTCGCGGTGATGGCGCTCGAGCTATGGTTCGCGACGCCCTTCCAGCCGATGGTGCCGCCGCCCGCCCTGATTGACCGCGCCGCCTTCTTCGGCACCGTCACCGGCTGGCGCATCCTGATCGATTTCGTGATCCTGGCGGCATTTGCCGGCATCTACGTGACGCCCTTGAACGCCGTCCTGCAAGCGGAGGCGCCAGACCGGCGCCGAGCCCGCTTCATCGCCGCCTCGAACGTCGTCGATGCCAGTTTCATGGTGGCCTCGGCCGGGCTGACCGCGATTATGCTGGCGGCGGGCCTCAAGCCCAGCGACATCCTGGTCCTGGTCACGCTGTCGGGTCTGCCGATGGCTTTCCTGGTCGCCCGCTACGCGCCCGAGACGCGGTTCGGGCGAATCGCCCTTGCCATTTGGCCCCGGGGTCCGCAATAGCGGTTCTGCAGCCCGTGAACCGGCCCGGGTTCCAATCAGAGGGGGAGGCCGTGACCGACCGCTTTTGGGAGAGCAAGCCACTTTCGGCCCTGAGCCCCGACGAGTGGGAGAGTATCTGCGACGGCTGCGGTCGGTGCTGCGTGATCAAGCTCGAGGGCGACCAGACCGGCGCGCTGCATTACACGGACATCGCCTGCCGCCTTTTCGACGAGCAGACCTGCCGTTGCGGCAATTACGGCCTGCGGGCCAAGTTGGTGAAAGGCTGCGTAGTCCTGACCCCGAAATCCTTGCCCGAGGTCGCCCACTGGCTGCCCACGACCTGCGCCTACCGGCTGTTGCACGAGGGCAAGCCACTCGCGAATTGGCATCCGCTGGTCTCTGGCGACCCGGAGAGCGTGCATGCTGCGGGCATCTCGCTGCGCGGCAAGGTGGTGCCGGAATACGAGGTCGACGAGGACGAGTACGAGGACCATGTCCTCGACGAGAATTGGTGAGCGGCGAGTCGGCGAGAAACCGGCAACTAATAGAGGATCGGCGATGAACTTCGCATCCGACAATGCGGCCGGGGTCCATCCGAAGATCATGGAAGCTGTGGCTGCCGAGGCCGCCGGTACGGCACCCGGCTATGGCAACGATCCGCTGACCCAGTCGGTCGAGACGCAGATCCGGCAGGTTTTTGAGGCGCCTGATGCCCGCGTCTATCTGGTGGCGACCGGCACGGCCGCCAACGCGCTGTCGCTCGCCTGTCTCTGTCCGCCCTGGTCGGCGATCTACGCCCATGAGATCAGCCATGTGGAGGAGGACGAGGCGGGCGCGCCGGAATTCTTCACCGGTGGCGCAAAGTTGACGCTGATCGGCGGTGATCACGGCAAGGTCGATCCGGACGTGCTTGCCAAACGGCTGGAGAATGCGGCGCCGCGCGGCATCCACAATGTGCAGAAGGGCGCCCTATCGATCACCCAGATCACCGAGCATGGCGCACTCTATTCGCTGGACGAGATCCGGCGCTTGACAGCGATTGCCCATGACGCCGGTATTCCCGTCCATATGGACGGCGCCCGGTTCGCCAATGCGGTCGCGGCGCTCGGATGTTCGCCGGCCGAGGCAAGCTGGAAGGCGGGTGTCGACGTGCTTAGCCTCGGCGCTACCAAGAACGGCGCCTTTGCCGCCGAAGCGGTGATCCTGTTCGGCCCAGATGGTCTCAATCATGGACGCGCCTTCGAATTCGAGCTCCGGCGCAAACGCGGCGGGCACCTAATCTCGAAGATGCGCTACGTCGCGGCCCAGATGGGTGCATATCTTACTGACGCGCTGTGGCTCGACATGGCTGCCCATGCCAATGCCATGGCGGCACGCTTCGGCGCCGGCCTGCACGGCGTGGAGGGCGTCACGCTGACCGGCCCGGCCGAGGGCAATCTCCAGGGCAACATGATCTTCGCCGATCTGCGGATGGACCTGCACCGGCGTCTGGCCGCGGCCGGCGCACACTACTATCCGTCCGCCAATCCGCCGCCAGACGAAAGCCCGGATACCGCGCTCTATCCCGTGCGCCTGGTCTGCTCGTTTCAGACGACTGAAAACGAGGTCGACCGCTTCATCGAAATCGCCGAAGGTACGGGCGCCTGAGCCCCGGAAAAGGTCGCGCCCGGTGCACATTATGCACCGGGCGCTAGCCCGTTTCGGGCGGGCCACGGATAGGATGAGGGGGGTCCCATCCGCTAGGCAGCGGCGGGTTCGGGGGGGAATGGCCGCTGCCTAAGGTTGAATTTAAGCCTGAGAAGCCCCTGCTTCAAGGGTAGGCAAGATTACATTCCCAGCCGATAGCCTCCCGCATCCGTGAGCAGGATTGAGGCGTTCGACGGGTTGGGTTCGATCTTCTGACGCAGCCGGTAGATATGGGTCTCCAGCGTGTGGGTTGTGACCCCCGCATTGTAACCCCAGACCTCGCGCAGCAGCACGTCGCGCTCGACCGTGCGCCCAGACGAGCGGTAGAGGAATTTGAGAATATTTGTCTCTTTTTCGGTTAGTCGAATCCGCTTGTCGTCCTCGGTCACCAGCATCTTGGCGCCTGGCCTGAAGGAATAGGGACCGATGGCAAAGACCGCGTCCTCGGATTGCTCGTGCTGGCGCAGCTGGGCCCGGATCCGTGCGAGCAGCACCGGAAACTTGAAAGGCTTGGTGACATAGTCGTTGGCGCCTGCATCCAGACCAAGGATCGTGTCTGAATCCGTGTCGTGGCCGGTCAGCATAATCACCGGGCATTTGACGCCCTGCTTGCGCATCAGCCGGCAAACCTCACGGCCGTCCACGTCCGGCAGACCCACATCCAGGATGATCAGGTCATGCATCTCGGCCTTGGCGCGTTCGATCCCGCGATGACCGTCCTCGGCCTCGAAGACGTCGAACTCCTCCATCATCATCAGCTGATCGGCCAGCGCCTCGCGCAGGTCGGCATCGTCGTCGATCAGCAGGATCTTCTTGGCCACGGTCATCCCTCAAGTCTCCCCCAAGGTCTCTCGCGCGCTCGCTTCGCTTGTCTCAGAATTGTCATTCACTCCGGCTCTGCCCAGTCATTTTGACAGATTCTCACCGATCTGTGTGCGGCAATCCCCGTATGTTTCGGCAATTTTCTTGCGCTCTTATTTTTGAGACAAGGCGACCAGGTTGCGAATTGCACGGGCATTCTGGATGCCCGGACCATATATTGGTAACAGGGCCGCCCCGAAAGGGTGAGGCGCAAGAAATCGGGGTTTCACTGGGTCACGGGCTGGGCTGCGGAATGACGGTCGATCAAAACCTGTCGCTGAGTGCCGGGGAGCAGGTTGCCCGGGCACGCGCCGATCTGCGGATCGGGGCGCCGGTGGCGTTGTGCTCGGCCTCGGGCGGCGCACTGGTGTTGGCGGCCGAGACGCTCAGCGACGCGCGGTTGAAGGCGCTGCGCGCGGCGGCGCCGCAAACCTTGGACCTCGCCATTACCCACAGGCGCGCCGAGACGCTGAAAGCGCGGGCCTATGACGGCGATCTGGCACGGATCGCGGTGCCTGATGAGGCGGACGCGGCCTGGGTGCTGGCGACTGCCGATCCATCGCGCGATCTGGCGACCCCGCTTAAGGGCCCCTATCTGACGCGGCGCGACGGCACGTCCGATCTCCACGCGCTTGCCCTTGGTCTTGCCAAGCAGGCGCGGCTCCTGCCGGCGATGGTAGTCGCGTCATGGTCCGACGCGGCCCCAGTGCAGCGCTTGGCCGCGGAGGCGGGCCTGACAACGCTGACCGAAATTCTGCTGCGCCGCGCCGCCGAGGCCCAGCCACACCTCACGCGCGTCGCAGATGCGCGGGTTCCCACCCGCTTTGCCGAGGCTGGGCGATGCCACGTCTTCCGCCCGGCGGACGGGGGCGAGGAGCACTACGCGATCGAAATCGGCCGGCCCTCGCGCGGCCAGCCGGTGCTGGCGCGGCTGCATTCGGCCTGCTTCACCGGCGACGTGATCGGCTCGCTGAAATGCGATTGCGGGCCGCAGCTTGCCGCGGCCATGACCCAGATCGCCGAGGAAGGCGCAGGCATCCTGCTCTACATGAACCAGGAAGGGCGCGGGATCGGGCTGGCCAACAAGATGCGCGCCTATGCGTTGCAGGACCAGGGCTTCGACACGGTCGAAGCAAACCATCGCCTGGGCTTCGAGGATGACGAGCGCGATTTCCGCCTGGGTGCCGAGATGCTGAAGCAGATGGGATTCCAGGCCGTGCGCCTGATGACCAACAACCCCGCCAAGATCGCCATGATGCGCGAGACCGGCGTTGAGGTCACCGAACGGGTGCCACTGAAGGTCGGCCGCACGGCCGAGAACGAAGCCTATCTGGCGACCAAGGCAGCCAAGAGCGGGCATTTGCTTTGATCCGTCCTGGCGATTTGGTCGCCGGCCCCTGGGGCGCATGCTTTCTTGGCCGCCGGTTCCAATGCTCTGTCGGCCGAAATGGCATTTGCCCGGCAGTTAAAAAGGCCGAGGGCGATTTGGCCAGTCCAGCGGGAACATGGCGCCTGACTGGCCTCTATTGGCGGGCAGACAGGGGGCGCATTCCGTGGACGATCCTGCCAGCCGTCCCACTCGGCCCCCAGCAGGGCTGGGCCGAGGACCCAGCGGATCCCGCCTATAACCGCCCGATCCGCCATCCCCACGAATATCCGGCGGATCGCATGTCGCGTGGCGACGCTCTCTACGACATCTGCGTTGTCACGGACCATAACGCCGATCCGGTCGTGCCTGGCGCCGGCAGTGCGATCTTCGTCCACCTCTGGCGCGGGTCCCGCCGTCCGACCGCCGGGTGCATCGCCTTCCGGCGGCCGGACCTGGAATGGATCCTGGCCCGCTGGACGCCCCGATCGCGGCTGGTGATCCGGGAACGCGGTGGTCTTTTTTGATCCGCCCGCGTCCCGGACTTGATCCGGGACCTCGCGAATTTTCGACGACCGTCGAGCCCTCGGCTCGCGGCCGGGGCATTGGCTAGGTTCTTCCCAGTCCAGACACTAGTCTCGCGATACTGGAATCATCCAAGCGAGCCGCCTCATGCCCAGCGACCTCACCCTCCCCTCGCGCAGCCTCGCCGGTTATGGCGCCAACCCGCCCGACCCGAAATGGCCCGGAGGCGCCCGGATCGCGGTCAATTTCTGCATCAACTATGAGGAAGGCGCCGAGATGTGCGTGCTGAACGGCGACGACCGCTCAGAGGTCCGGGTCTCGGACCTCCTCGTCGCCGCCCGCCCTGGCCAGCGCGACCTCAACATCGAGTCTTGCTATGAATACGGCAGCCGGGTCGGCTATTGGCGGCTAATGCGCGCCTTCACCGATCGCGGCTTGCCCGCGACCGTCAACCTGGTTGGCTTGGCAGGCGAACTAGTCCCCGACCCGCTGGCCGCCATGATCGAGGCGGGCTTCGACATCCAGCCCCATGGCTGGCGCTGGATCGACTATCACGGGTTCGACGAGGCCACCGAGCGGGCGCTGATCGAGAAGGGCCGCGACCAAGTCATTCGTCTGACCGGCCAGGCGCCCATGGGCTATTACGCCGGCCTTCCCTCGATCAACACCCGGCGCCTGGCAATCGAGGCGGGCTATTTATTCGACTCCGACTGCTACAACGACGACCTGCCCTGGTGGAGCCACGATTTTGGCAAGCCCCATCTGGTGATCCCCTATTCGCTCGAGACCAACGACTCGCGGTTCGGGCGGGGCGAGGGCTATCAAATTGGCGACGAGTTCTTCGCTTACATCCGCGACAGCTTCGACGTACTCTACGCAGAGGGCGCCGAGCATCCGAAGATGATGACCGTCGGCCTGCATGCGCGCCTTCTGGGCCGCCCGGGCCGGATTGGGGCGCTCCCATCGCATCCTCGATCACATGCTGACCCACGACCACCTGTGGATTACCAGGCGCGAGGACATCGCGGACCATTGGATGCAAGTCCATCCGGCTTTATAGGCGCTGCTGCGGCCGGGTGATCATGCGTCCGCCGCTGTGCTAGGCTGACCGGATCGCAACGTCGCGCCGAGGGCAATCGCTTGGTCGAAAATGGGGATGTTGAGCGCCGGCTGACCACGATCGTCGCGATCGACGTGGTCGGCTACAGCCGCATGATGGCGGCTGACGAGGCCGGCACGCTGGCCCGGGTCAAGGCGGTCCGGAGCGGTGTCGTCGAGCCCGCCAGCACTCAGCATCGTGGTCGCGTCGTCAAATTCATTGGCGACGGCATCCTGATGGAATTCACCAGCGTCGTCGATGCCGTAACCTTCGCAGCTGACATTCAGCGGACCATGGCTGATCGCAATGCCGACACCGACGAGCCGCCCCTGCTCCTGCGCGTCGGCATCAATATCGGCGATGTCATCGTCAGCGACGGTGATATCTACGGCGACGGCGTCAACGTGGCCGCGCGGCTCGAAGCGCTGGCCCAGCCGGGCGGCATCTGCGTCTCGGGTGGCGTTTTCGATCACGCCCGCAACAAGGTGCCATTCGGGTTCCAGGATCTGGGACCGCAAACCGTCAAGAACATCCCCGAACCGGTCCGCGTTTACCGGTTGATGCCCGAGGGAGAGGTAGAGCCGGCCCCGGCGAGGGTGTCCGAGTGGCGGCTGCCGCGTTGGCCCGCCCTGGCCGTGGCCGCCACAATTCTGGTTGCTGCGGCAATTGCCTTCTGGCAGCGCCCCTGGGAGCCCCGAATGGACCCAGCGGTCGAAGCGCAGATGGCGTTTCCGCTACCCGACAAGCCCTCGATCGCGGTCCTGCCTTTCAACGACCTCTCCGAGGCGGCCAGCCCCGCCTATTTCGCCGATGGCCTGACCGAGGATCTGATCACCGATCTCTCGAAGGTCACAGGGCTCTTCGTCATCGCCCGGAATTCGTCCTTCGCCTACAAGGGCCAGGCGGTGACGATCAAGCAGGTGGCCGAGGATCTGGGTGTGCGCTTCGTCCTTGAAGGCAGCGTGCGCCGGATCGACGGCAAGCTTCGGGTCAATGCGCAACTGATCGACGCGACCACCGGCGGGTCGGTCTGGGCCGACCGGTTCGACGGCGATGTCGCCGACATCTTCGAGATGCAGGACCAGTTCGTGGTCAAGATCGTCAACGCCCTCGAACTCGAACTCTCCGACACCGAGATGAGCGAGATCGCCGAGGGCGAGACCGCGATGATCGAGGCCAAGGAGGCGTTCCAGCGCGGCTGGGACCTCTATTCGCGGTTCAACGAACAAGACAATGCCCGCTCGGTCAGCCATTTCGAGCGTGCGGTTGAGTTGGACCCGGACTTTGGCCGCGCCTATGGCGCGCTCGCGCTGGTCCATCTGCGGGCCAGCATCTTTCATTGGGAGACGGCGACCGGGCATTCGCGCGCGGATCTCTACCGGACCGTCGTGCCCCGCTATCTGGAAAAAGCGAGTGCGCACCCGACTGCGCTGGTGCATGTGGTACGCGTCATGCTGCACCTCTTCTACCGCCATGGGGCCGAGCCCGAGGGCACCAACCGTGGCACCGACGCTGCGCGCCGCGAGGCAGGTCTTGCCATTGCGCTTCAGCCGAGCGACCCGGAGGCGCACATCGCCATGGCCTGGGCGCTGATCGCGGCGGGCCAACCGGGTGAGGGACTGAATTTCGTCAGGGCCGCAATTCGCCTGAACCCAACCTATCCCAGCCACTATGTGTTTTTCGCGGCGGCTGCGCATTTCGCGCTCGGCGATCTGGAGGAGGCCGCACGTGCCTTGAGCGCGGGGCTCGACCGCGATCCCCAGGCGGCCGCCTTGGCGCCGCTGGCGGCGTCCGTCTATGCCCGGCTCGGGCAGCGGGACGAGGCGCGCGCGGCGCTTGCTGTCTGGCGGCTGGGTGCTGACCAGCAGGCGCTCGAGGACGCGGCGGCGGCTTATGCGTTCCCGATCAATTGGGTCGGCGAAAGCGAGCGCCTGAACGAGCGCGTGCTCGACGGGTTGCGCCTGGCCGTCCTGCCGCTCGAGGTTACGGTTGGGGGTCTTCTGACCGGCCTGCCGGAGCAATCCCCTGGGACGCAGGTTCAATCGTTACGAAGGCTCGGCTGGTTCGGCCCGGCCGCGGCACCCGCCGTCGGCGCGGTCACGCAGCAGTTCGACTCGGATCATAAACTGGTCCGGCGCGAGGCGATCATCACGCTCGGCAAGATCGGGCCAGCGGCGGAGGCCGCGCTGCCCGCGCTTCGGGCGATCGCGGACAAGCCGATCATCGGCTACCACGCCCGTGAGGCGATTCGGCGGATCGATGGCGAGTAGGCCAGATTGTGAACCCCGTCAGATCGTCTGGCAGACCTCGATGATCTCTCGCGAGCGCGGCACCCGGTCGCCCCAGTTGCGGTCGAACTCGGCGATCATGCGCTTCAGGGCGTCAGACTCGGTCATCGCGCGCACCGCCGCCAGGTCTGCGAACTCGTAGAATGCAATATGGACGCCCGGGGTCACATCACTCCAGCCGCGCCAGGCCGATGCGATACCGAAGGCTTTCTTGGCGTCGGGCAGGTGCTCGATCTCGTACCACCGGTCGAAAGCCTCGCGGTCGGCCTCGCCAACCTCCGCGCAGACGATGAAATAGGCGCTCATTCGGTCTCTCCTCGTGTTGCGATCGGCGAGCCGGCCCCCCTACGCGCCGTGATCAGGCCATAGGCGTCGGGGCGCCGGTAGGTCCCGAAGTCGAAGAACCGTTTATAGGCGTCACAGAGGGTCAAATCAGCCCGGTAGGGCACCAATTCGTCGCCCAGCGTCGTCGCGATCGCCACCACCTCGCCCGAGGGCGCGATCACGCAGGAGCCGCCCATCATGTCGCAGCCTCCCTCGTGGCCCGCCTTCGCGGTGGCGACAATCCAGGTGCCGTTTTGGTAAGCCGCCGCCTGCATCGGCACCAGGTGGTGGAGGGTCCGATGCGCGTTCTGTTCCGGCGCGTCCGGCAATTGCGCCGGCGAGTTGTAGCCGAGGCAGACCAGTTCGACGCCTTGCAGCCCCAGCACCCGCCAGGGTTCGGGCCAACGCCGGTCATTGCAGATCAGCATGCCGGTCTTGGCGCCGAAGGCCTCGAAGACGGGGAAGCCCAGATCGCCGTCCTGGAAATACCAGGGCTCCAGGTGCTGGAGTTTTAGACCCGGGTCGTAGACCGGGTTACCGGGCAGATGAACCTTGCGGTATTTGCCGCGGATTTCTCCGTCCTCGACCAGTATCGACGTGTTGTAGCGGCGCCCGTCCGGGGTCTCCTCGCAATAGCCCAGATAGAAGCCGAGCTTCAGGCGGCGCGAAGCCTCGAACAGGGCTTGCGTCTCGTGCCCGGGCATCTGTCGCTCGAAGAAGGCAGCGACCTCGGCCTGGTCGTCGATATGCGAGCGGGGAAAGAAGGTGGTCAGCGCCATTTCCGGAAAGACCAGCGCCCGGCAGCTCATCGCGGCCGCCTCCTCCATCAGCGCCAGCATCCGGGCGACGACCGACGCTCGCGGCTCGGCGCGGCCGATGGGCCCAAGCTGGGCGGCGGCAAGGGTCAGGGTCTGGGACACGGTGCCGAGCATGACCACGGATGGCGGATACGGGCAAGCGGTCGCGCGCCGATGGCGTGGCAGGGCGGGGGTGCCGCCGCGCGGCTTCGGAATTCCTTTCATTCTGGTTAATTTTAACTATTTATTCATTTATAATCAATAAGTTAACTCGATTTTCAAGTGTGAGAATCTCACGTTCTCACGCCCAGATTCAGTGAAAATCCCGGCTGGGAAATAGCTGCTTGGCCTGGTCGCGGGGGTGCCGGGCCCTGGGTGGATTGCGGGGTGGCACCGGCCGGCGCACCTCGCCGGCCCGCTGTGGGTCGTCATGGGGCTTATCCGGCATCCCCAACTCCTCGAGCCAGTGCGACAGGTTTTCGATCCGCCAGGCGATCAGGTGGCTGACCGAGCCCTCGCGCTGGAGCTTGCCGGTGACCCGTAGCATCCGCCCGGCGATCACCGTCCGGCGGAACCGCTCATAGGTCTTCGGCCAGACAATCGCGTTCACCACCCCGGTCTCGTCCTCGAGCGTCAGAAAGATCACGCCCGAGGCGGTGCCCGGCCGCTGGCGGGTGATCACCAGGCCGGTATGGGTGAAGGGGGTGCCGTCCGGGGTCTCGGGGATCGCGGCGGCCACTTGACTGGCGGGGCGGCCGGCACTCAGCCGGTCACGCAGCAAGGCCAGGGGGTGGGCACGCAGGCTGAGCCGGGTCGCGCGGTAATCCTCGACCACCTCCTGACCGAGGCTCGGGGCGGGCAGATCGACCGGCGGCTCGACCCGCCCCTCGCCCTCGGGAAACAGCGGCAGCGGCTTGTCGGCGGTCAGCGCGCGCGCCTCCCAAAGCGCGTCGCGCCGCGCGAGGCCGGAAGGCGCAAAGGCATCCGCATGGGCCAGCTTGGTGACCGCAGCGCGTCCGATCCCGGCCCGGCGCCAGAGTGACTCGATATCCGGATAGCCGTTGCCGCGCGCAGCCGAAATCCACTGGCCGTCCTCCTCCTTCAGCCCCTTGACCAGCCGGAACCCCAGCCGCAGCGCCAGCCCGCCTCTTGTTGCAGGCTCCAGCGTGCAATCCCAGTAGGAGGCATTGACGCAGACCGGCCGCACCTCGACCCCATGTTCCCTGGCGTCCCGGATGATCTGGGCGGGCGCATAAAACCCCATAGGCTGGGAATTCAGCAGCGCGCAGGCAAAGGCCGCCGGGTGGTGGCGCTTGAGCCAGGCCGAGGCATAGACCAACAGCGCGAAGCTGGCCGCATGGCTTTCCGGGAACCCATATTCCCCGAACCCCTCGATCTGGCTGAAGCAGCGTTGGGCGAAATCCGGGTCGTAGCCCCGGGTGACCATGCCGTTGATGAAACGCTCGCGGAAGCTGGAGATGGTGCCGGTCTTGCGGAAGGTCGCCAGCGAGCGGCGCAACCGGTCCGCCTCGTCCGGCGTGAACCCCGCGGCGACGATGGCGATCCGCATGGCCTGCTCCTGGAACAGGGGCACGCCAAGCGTCTTGCCCAGCACCTCGCCCAGTTCCTCGGAGGGGAAATCCACCGGCTCCAAACCCTGGCGGCGGCGGATGAAGGGATGCACCATGTCCCCCTGGATCGGCCCAGGGCGGATGATCGCCACCTCGATCACCAGGTCGTAGAAATTCCGCGGCCGCATCCGGGGCAGGAAGTTCATCTGGGCGCGAGATTCCACCTGGAAGACCCCTAGACTGTCCGCCTCGCAGAGCATGTCGTAGGTGGCCGGGTCCTCGGGCGGCAGGGTCGCCAACGTGTAGCGGGTGCCGTCATGGGCCGCGATCAGGTCGAAGGCCTTGCGGATGCAGGTCAGCATCCCCAGCCCCAGCACATCGACCTTCAGGATCCCCAGCGCGTCGATATCGTCCTTGTCCCATTCGATGACCGTGCGGTCCTCCATGGCCGCGTTTTCGATCGGCACCAACTCGTCGAGCCGGCCCGCGGTGATCACGAAGCCGCCCACATGCTGGGAGAGATGGCGCGGGAAGCCGATGATCTGGCCGACCAGTTCCATGGTTTGGATCAGCCGCCGGTCGGTCGGGTCGAGCCCCACCTCGCGCAGCCGCTCGGGCTGGATCGCCTCGCTGGACCAGCCCCAGACCTGGCCCGAGAGCGCGGCGGTGAAATCGGCCGAGAGGCCCATGGCGCGGCCGACCTCGCGCAGCGCCGCGCGGGATCGGAAATGGATCACGGTTGCCGTCAGCCCCGCCCGGTGGCGGCCATAGCGCTCGTAGATATGCTGGATCACTTCCTCGCGGCGTTCATGCTCGAAATCCACGTCGATGTCCGGCGGCTCGTCGCGCGCCTCCGAGACGAAGCGCTCGAACACCATCGAGATGGTCTCAGGCGCGATCTCGGTGACGCCCAGCGCATAGCAGACTGCCGAGTTGGCCGCCGAGCCGCGCCCCTGGGCGAGGATGCCGCGTGAGCGGGCAAAGGCGACGATGTCGTGGACGGTCAGGAAATAGGGGGCGTAGTCGAGCTTGCCGATGAGGTTGAGCTCGCGTGCCACCAGGTCGTGGGCCTTCCCGGGCACGCCTTCCGGGTAGCGCCAGGCGAGCCCTGCCCAGGCGAGGCGTTCCAGCCGCGCTTGCGGGGTCTCGCCATTGCCCTCATCAGGGTATTCATAGCGCAGTTCGTCCAACGAGAAGGTGCAGCGCTGGGCGATCTCGACCGTTCTGGCAAGTGCCTGTTCGTGACTCTGGTAGATCCGCGCCATCTCGCCCGCCGACCGCAGGCGCCGCTCGGCATTGGGTTGGGCGAGCCGGCCCAGCGTCTCGATGGTCAGGCGCGTGCGGATGCAGGTCAGGATGTCGGCCAGCCGCCGCCGCGCCGCCCTGTGCATCAACACGTCCCCGGTAGCTACCATGGGGATGCCGGTCCGGTCTGCCAGCGCGGCCAGCGCCGCGAAGCGGTCTCGGTCGCGCCCGTCATAACGCGGGGCAAGGGCCAGATAGAGGTCGGGGCCAAAGTGGTGCGCGAGTCGCTTCAGGCCACCCAACTCCATGTCCCCGCCTTGAGCCAGGGCCTCGACGGACTCCTCGTCCGGCTCATCGGGGCCCCGGGTCGAGCCCGGGACATCGGGTGCAATCAGATCGGGCGGGCAGGCGAGCAGGATCAGCCCGGACCCGGTCTGGATCAGGTCGCCGAGGGTCAGCGCGCACTCGCCCTTCCCGGCCCGCCGTTTGCCCCGCGTCAAGAGCCGGCAAAGTCGGCCATAAGCGGCCCGGGCCGGCACCAGCGCGATCACCTCGAGCGGGCTGTCGGTGAAGCTCAGCCGCGCGCCGACGATCAGCTTGGGGATCGAGCGGACCGCATCCGGCTCGGATGCTGGGACCGGAACTGCCTGGGTAAAGCGGGCCCGAAGCTGGTCCTCGCTCAACCGCGAAGAAGGATCGATCCGGGTCTGGCTGCGGATACGGGCGTATTCGCGGGTATCCTGACCGGTGATGTTGCGCGGCTTGATCTGGGTCGCCTCGCGTCTGAGTTCACGTAACCGCACATGGGCGCGCACCACGCCGGCCAGTGTGTTGCGATCGGTGATCGCGATCGCGTCGAGCCCCAGTTCGGCGGCGCGCTGGACCATCTCCTCCGGATGCGAGGCCCCGGTCAGGAAGGTGAAGTTGGTGGTCGTGGCCAGCTCGGCAAAGCCTCCCAAGGGTGGGCCGGTCACGGGAATTCCCCCTGAACCCACCAGGCGGGCCTGGTGCTTTGATATGGGGCCTGGGGCGTGTGGAAGAGCCAGAGGCGCGGTCCCTCCGCCGTCTCGACCCGCCAATAATCGCGGGTGCCGGTGCGCCAGTCCGGGTCGTCCCACCACCATTCCGGGGCGATCCGTTCGGGGCCTTGGGTGTGGGCGGGGGTCAGCCAGCGGCCGCGCCAGCGGAAGCGGGGGAGAGTTAGGGAGGGTTTCGCCATCTGGATCATTTCGGGCGGGAACAGGATCAGGGGCCGCGCGGGGCTGGCTGGAAAGGGTTCCGGGGCCGACCAGGCGGCCGCGGCCTGGGTGAAGGCACGCTCGGGGATATGGCTCTCGGCGGGTAGAAAGCGGATCAGGTTCTCGAAGCCGATCTGATTGCCGATCCGGCTGAGCAGATCGGCGAGCCGTTCCGCGCTGTCGGACCGGCCGACCTGCACCTGTTTGACCTGGGCGGGTTTCAGGGGCTCGGTGACGGTCGCTTCCAGCCGCAAGGCGTCGAGGCCGAACCCGGCATCCAGATCGGCGATCTTCGGCTCGAAGAGCCGGGCCAGGCGGTCCGGATCGCGCCCCGGGCGGGCCAGGCGGATCGCCGCGCCGGTCACGCCGCCATCGGCCCCTCCATCAGCTCGGCGCGCGGTCAGGCGCAAGGCGCGCGCGCCCATCTGGTGGGCTTCGAGCATGGCGCAGAGCCGGGCCAGCAGGCGGTCGAGCCCGGCCATTACGTCCTCGGTCCGGCCGATCGGCTCGGGGAGCGTCAGCCGGGTGGCGAAGACTGGAAGCGGCCGGTCCGGGGCGACCGGCTCGGGCTCGGCCCCCAGTGCCTGGTCGAGGCGCTTCAGGGTCCTCAGCCCAAAGCGCCGGGCCAGGGATCCACGCGGGATCCGGGCCGTCTCGCCGATGGTGGCAAGCCCAAGCGCGGTCAGGCCCTCGGCGGCCTCCGGGTCGATGCGCAGGGCCGCTACTGGCAAGGGGCCGATCGCGGCCCGGGTCTGACCGCGGGGGGCGGCGCGCGCTCAGGCGCATAAAAAGCCAACGCCTGGGCCGCGCCCTTGGTATCCGCCATGGCGGGCCGCGCGGTCAGGCCCAATCCCGCCAGCCCCTTGGCGATCGCCTGCAGCATTGCCGCCTCGCCGCCAAAAAGGTGGGCGCAACCGGTGGCATCCAGGATCAGCGTGTCCGCCTCCATGGCGGCGATCGGGCTGAAATGCGCGGCCCAGCGTGCGAGGCCCCGGCGGGCGGCTTCCAGCCGCTCAGGGGCTTCGGGCTGGGTCATCAGGTCCGGACAGACGGCCCGGGCATCGGCCAGCGGCAGCCCTGGCGCCAGCCCCAGCGCGGCCGCCCTGCGGTTGATCGAGGCAAGCCTCAGCGCATTACCCGCCTGGGCGGCGATAGCGAAGGGGCGGTCGAACCCCGTCTGCCCCTCGCGCCGCAAGCAAAGCTCGGCGGCTAGATGGGGCAGTGCAACGGCGATAATGCGGCGGGGCATAACGCGGGTCAGGACAGCGCAAGCGCGGACAAGTGAGGCTGGATCACGACCCGCCATGCGCGAGCGCCACTCCGCGGGGCATGCCCACCGAGGTGCCCGAGCGCGATCCGGAAGAGCCAGCGCGGACACGCGCCATTCCCGCACTCAACTTGGCCCCGGCCGCCCTGCCGTCAGGCGGGGTCGAGCGGGATCGAGGGTGTGGGGCCGGAGCGCGTCCCTGAGCTGCGTTCGGCAGGGCGCGGCGAATGGCCTGCAATCTCTCATGCGCGGGCCCTCATGCATGGGTTGGTGCCACATGCGGCTCCCCCTCCATCCTCGACGTCCGGTTGGCAGTCACCGCGCCGTTGCCGCCCAAGATCACCTCCCAGCAGCCCAAGCGTCCGCGCTTGTTCTTGACCAGCTCCCACAGCAGACGGGTGCGGCCATCCCCTCCATAAGCAGATGGGCAAACGGATGGTACCGGGCAGCAATGCCAGCGGGTCTCGGCCGCGTTCGAGCGGGTGCGGCCCTGGGGCATCAGGCAGAGGCCCCTTGGGAGTTCCTTGGGGCCGCTTGTCCGGCCAACCCCTGCACCACTCCCCGCTCCGGTGGCGATTTGCAGGCGCCGGCTCTGAGTCAGGTCCGGGGCCTCGGCCAGTTCCGCCACCACGAGCGGCGCGGCGCCCGAGCGCAGCGCCTCCTCGGCCATCTGCAAAAGCGCCCGGCCCCCGGTCGGGCGCGCCAGCACAAGACGGGCCGGGTCAAAGAAGGCGGCCAGCCCTTGGGGGCAAAGCTGGTCGCGCTCGCGCCGCTCCTGCAGCCAAAGCACCGGGCCCGCCAGCCGCCCGGCCAAAGCCGCCGCAAAGGCGCGCCGCCCCGGCCCGGTCGCCTCGTGCACTCGGCCCGGTCTGATCAGGTCGAGATCGGGCAGATTATCCAGAACGAGCGCCGCCACAGAGCCTCCCGAAAACAGATGTTCTTATTTTGTTCTTATCCGATTCGAGATTGTGGGTCCAGATCAGGCTCGCTATTCCGCTAGTTTCCAGGGCCGCGAAAAGCACCCCAACACGGCGCCAATCTGGGCCTCGTTGCTGGCGTCCTTGCGCGTCACAAGAACGATCAGCCCCCGCGTCTTGTGCTCGGTAACCTCTAGCTCCGCGGAAAGACCCGCTTCCACAAGCGCTTCGCCGTAGACCCGCGCGATCGCGCGCTTTCGGAGGTCGGGCTTGAAGACCTTGCCAACAGCGGTCTTTGGCAGTTCGTCCATGATCTCGACATGCTTTGGCACCGCCGCGTGTTCGGGCACGTTCTCCTCGGCGAAGGCCATCAACTCCTCAATTGTGGCCTCGGCGCCGTCGGCCAACTCGACATAAGCACAAGGCAGTTCGCCGGAATGGGCGTCCGGCTGACCGATCGCGCCGGCGAAGGCCACTGCCGGATGCCCGGCCAGCGCCTCCTCGATCATCGCCGGGTCGATATTATGCCCGCCCCGGATGATCAGATCCTTGGCCCGGCCGGTGATCCAGACATAGCCGTCCCCGTCGATCCGGCCCAGATCGCCCGTGCGTAGAAAATGCCCCGGCTCCGCGAACAGGTCTTCATTCAGCTTGGACTCGGTATAGCCCAGGAAAACTGCGGGGCTGGAGACGCAGATCTCGCCGATTTCGTCGATCGCGCATTCGCGGCGGATCGTGCCGTCGGTCTCGCAATCGAGGATCTTCACATCAGTGTAAGGCGCCGGCAGGCCGACCGAGCCGATCTTGCGTTCGCCCTCGGGCGTGTTGAACGAAACCAGGCAGGTCGCCTCGGTCATGCCGTAGCCCTCGAGGATCTTGACGCCGGTCGCCGCCTCAAAGCGGCGGAAAAGCTCGACCGGCAAGGGCGCCGAGCCGCAGAGCGCCGATTTGAGGCTGCTGACATCTGCCTCGACCGGGCGTTGCATCAGTGCCGCCGCGGCGGTCGGTACCGTTACCATGAAGCTGACCTCCCAGCGCTCGATCAGCGCCCAGAAGTTGTCCATTACCCCGTCGCCCCGGTATCCCGCCGGGGTCGGCATCACCATATGCGCGCCGGTCGCCACGCAGGCCATCAGGATCGGATAGGCCCCGAAGACATGGAACAGCGGCAGGGGGCAGATCAGCACGTCCTCTTGCGTGACGAAGCACATCGACGGGATCAGACCGTTATAGATCATGCCCTTCTGTTGATGCTGGGCGATCTTTGGCATCCCCGTCGTGCCGCCGGTGTGAAAATAAGCCGCGATCCGTGCGCCATCGCCTTCCTCAAACTCCAGCGCCGTGCCGTCCTCGGCGGCCAGCGCCTGGTTGAGATTGATCACGCGGGCCTGGTGCTGTTTCTTCAACCGCGGCCGCAGCAGCGGGATCAGCCAACTCAGCGGCGGGTCCAGATAGCGTTTGAGGTCAACTTCCAGGACGACCTCGACATTGGGTGCCTCGGCAACCGCTGCATGGGCCTTCTGTGCGACATCCGTCTTCGGGAAGGGCGCTAGGGTGACCAGGACCTTTGCTCCGGATTCCCGTAGAATCGCGGCGATTTGCGACGTGTCGAGCAGCGGATTGACCGGGTTGACGATGCCGGCGGTCAGCCCGCCCAAAAGCGTGATCACCGTCTCGTTGCAGTTGGGCAGCAGATAGGCGACCACGTCGTTCTGGCCGATGCCCAGGCGTTGAAAAAGGTTCGCCGCCCGGGTCGCCTGGGCGGCGAGCGTGGTCCAGTCGAGCGTTTCGGCCTTGTCCTTCGGTCCGGATCTGATCTGGAAGCTGACCGCAGGGCGCATGGGATGGGCGGATGCGGTCTTGCGCAGCAGCGCATAGACGGTTTCGGCCGGCCAACGCTCCTCGATCGGCACCGTCTCCAGTGCCTGTTTCTCGGCCAGGTTGCGCCAGCTTGGCTGTGTCTCGGCCATGCGGCCTCCGTCTTCCCTGACCGGTATTCAGCCACAGGCAGGGCAGATCGGCAAGCTACTCGGCCGCCAGGCCTTCCGTGAATTGCAGCCGCGCGAGCCGGGCGTAGAGACCGCCCTCGGCAACCAGGTCATCGTGGCTGCCGGTCGCGACCAGGCGACCGCCGTCCAACACCAGAATCCGGTCGGCACGTTTGACCGTGGCCAGGCGATGCGCGATGACCAGGGTGGTGCGGCCCTCGCTGAGCGTGTCGACGGCTTGCTGCACCGCGCGCTCGCTCTCGGCATCGAGCGACGAGGTGGCCTCGTCCAGCAACAAGACTGGCGCGTCGCGCAGGATCGCCCGGGCGATCGCGATCCGCTGTTTCTGACCACCGGACAACAGCACGCCGCGCTCGCCGAGCCACGTGTCATAGCCTTCCGGCAGAGCGGCGATGAAGTCATGTGCCGCCGCCGCCTCGGCCGCCGCCTCGACATCGGACGCACTGGCCTCGGGGCGCCCGAAAAGAATATTCGCACGCACCGTATCCGCAAAAATCACCGGCTCTTGCGGCACCAGTGACAGGCTGCGGCGCAGATCGGTCAGCCGCAACCGGTCGATCGGTACCCCGTCGAGGCGGATCTGCCCTTGTTCCGGGTCGTAGAAACGCAGCAGCAATTGCAGGATCGTGGTCTTGCCCGCGCCCGAGGGGCCAACGAGCGCGACACGCTCGCCCGGACGAATGGTGAACGAGACATCGCTCAGCGCAGGGATCTCGCGCCGCGTCTCGTAGGCAAAGCCGACGCCTGCGAATTCGATCTCACCCCGGGCAGGGTTGGCCGGTGGCAAGGGATCTGCCGGTTCCTTGACCGGGCTCTCCATTGCCAGCAGTTCCATCAGCCGTTCGGTTGCCCCCGCGGCGCGCTGCAGCTCGCCCCATACCTCGGAGAGTGCGCCGACCGCACCTGCGGTGAAAACCGCATAGAGCACGAATTGCGCCATCTCGCCCGGGCTCATCCGCCCGGCCATCACGTCGCGCGCGCCGATCCACATGACCCCGACGACACCAGCGAAGACGAAGAAAATCACAATCGCCGTCAGCCACGACCGGGCAGTGATCCGCTCCCGGGCCGCATCGTAGGCGGCCTCGACCCGGCCCTTGAACCGCGCGCGAGAGACGGCCTCGTGTGTCATCGCCTGCACGGTCTGGGCGGCCTGCAAGGTCTCGCCCGCCGCGCTGGCACTGTCCGCGATCAGGTCTTGCGCCAGCCGCGAGAGGCGCCGCACCCGGCGCCCAAGGATCAGGATGGGGAACACCACCAGCGGCACGATCAGCATCGTCATGCCGGTCAGTTTTGCCGAGGTCACCAGCAGCATCGCGATCCCGCCCAAAAACAGCAGGATGTTGCGAAGCGCGATCGAGGCGGTCGAGCCGACCACCGACTGGATGACCGAGGTATCCGTGGTCAGCCGCGTCAGCACCTCGGCCGTAATGACCTTTTCGTAGAATGCCGGGCTCATGCCCGAAACATGGTCGAAGACTGCCGCGCGCAGATCGGCGATCACCCGCTCGCCAAGGCGGCTGACCAGGTAGAACCGCAACGCCGTCGCGACGGCGAGCGCGGCGGCGACACCGATCAATGCCAGGAAATATTTGTCGATCAGCGCGGCATTCTCGGCCGAGAAGCCGTCGACTACCCGGCGAAACGCGATTGGCAGGGTCAAGGTGAACCCAGAGGCGGCCAAGAGCGCCGCGGCGACGCCGAGGATGGTCAGCCGGTAGGGCCGCAGAAAGGGGACAAGCCCGCGCAGCGGCCCGATCCGGTCGGATTTCGGACGGTCATCGGTCGCTTTGTTGGATTGTCCGTTGGCGGCGGCCAATCGATGGTCTCCTTCTTCACCAGATTGGGTCTGGGCTCCGCTGATAGCAATGCGCCCCAACGCTCGCAAGGCGGCGGATCGCCTCTGCATCGAAGCACCGCGGGTGAAGGCATGGAAGGCCTGGCCGCCACCAAACCATATGCTATTGAAGTTGGACTTCGAAAATCGCACCCGCCATCGCCACGGTGACACATGGCAACCGCCAATCCAGATCGCGTTCTGAAAGATCTCTACGAGCTCCGCGAGATCGGCCGCTACAAGACCGGCGTGCATCGCCCGACGCTTTCGCCCGAGGACGTGAAGGCACGCCACTGGTTGACCGACAAGCTACAGTGCATGGGGCACGGGGCCACGATCGACGGTATTGCCAACGTGTTCGGCAAGGCCCCTGGCCGCGGACCCGTCGTCCTCGCGGGCTCTCATATCGAAAGCCAGAACCACGCGGGGTGGTTGGATGGGGCGTTGGGCGTCGTCTTTGCGTTGGAGGCCGCGCGCGCCGTAGCGGCGGATACGGGACTGTCCGGCCGCGGTGCGGGTGTCGACGTCATCGCCTTCGCCGACGAAGAAGGACATTTTGGACCCTTCCTCGGGAGCTACTCCTTTGTCGGCGAATTGTCTGACGAGGTAATCGACCGGGCCAAAGACCGAACCAGCGGGAGGCCGATGCGCGATTGCCTGGCGGATGCCGGCTTGGCCGGCATCCCGCGTCTGCGGATCGAACCCGGCCGATATCGCGGTTTCTTCGAAGCACATATCGAGCAGGGGAACCGGCTGGAGAGCGAGGGCTTGGCCATCGGCATCGTCACCAGCATCGTGGCGATCTGGCAGTACCGGATCGTGCTCACAGGTGCACAAAACCATGCCGGGACGACCACGATGGCAACGCGCGAGGATGCCGGGCGGGCGCTGATGAAGCTCTGGCACCGGATCGAGGAGACGTTTCCCGACCTTGCGGGTCCCCACTCTGTCTGGACTGTGGGGCAGGCGGTGCTCGAACCGGGCGGGCACAGCATCATTCCAGGGCGGGCAGAATTGCTGTTCCAATTCCGAGACGCGGATGAGGCGGTGCTCGAACGCATGCATGCCTGCCTTGAAGCCCTGGTGCGCGAATCAAATGCGGCAGGGCCCTGCACCGCCGAGATCGAAATCCTTGGGCAAAGCAAACCGGCGATCATGGCGGAGGGCCCTCAGCAGGCGTTGATCGAGGCCGCCGAAAGGCTCGCGCCCGCAAATCATTTGGCTATGCCGAGCGGCGCCGGCCATGATGCCCAGGTCATCGCACAGCACGTCCCCTCGGCAATGATGTTTGTGCCCAGCATCGGCGGCATCAGCCACCACTGGTCCGAGAACACCAGCGACGACGACATCGCGTTGGGTGCAAAGGTGTTTACCGACGCGGTCGAGGCCTATCTGGAAAGCGCATGTGAATAGACGAGGTGCGGTGTATTGCTCGGGCTCGATGTCCGGAATTCATCGAAAGCTCCTGCATTCGCACCGATCAAAAAATCAGGCGCTGCGGCGCGGCGAGCGCGCCCGAGCCCGTTCCCGACGCTGCGTGGAACTTGGCGTGTATCCAGGGTCGATTCTGCTGACCGGTGCAATCGCGCGCCACGCAATGGCAAGATCCGATTGAGATTTCGCGACGCGCCAACACGGTCTATTGATGTCCTTTGAGAACACCGTGATGAGTGGGACGAGGCGATGACACGACCTCTATGCGCCATTGTCGGCGCGGGTGAAGGCCTTGGACGTGCGCTGGCGGCAAAGTTCGCAAGCCAGGCGTTCGACATCGCGTTGATTTCCCGTGCGGAAGCAAGCAGCGCCGCCGCGCTTGAGGCGGCATCCACGACCGATCGCGCGGCGAGCGTCAAGTTCTTTCCCGCCGACGCGACACAGCCCGAGACTCTGGATTCGGCGCTTACGACCGTTAACGACGAAATGGGTCAGATCGACCTGCTCATCTACAACGCGAGAGGAGATTTCACTGCGTGCGAGCCGCTCGACATGACCTACGCGGCGCTCGAAGAGATCTATCGGGTCGAGGTGGTCGGGGCCTTCGCCGCTGCTAAAGCGGTTCTGCCGGGCATGATCCAGCGATCGCGGGGCAGCGTCTTCTTTTCAAGCGCGACGGCTGCCTTTCGTGGCTCGAGCACCCATCCGCTCTATGCCATCGGTAAGTTTGGGCTCAGGGCGTTGTCGCAGAGCCTGTCCAAGGCCTACGCCAAAAACGGTGTGCACATCGTACATATTAGGTTGGACTGCGATCTCGACGTGCCGATCATGCGCAAGATATATGGCGATAAATACGCCCCGGCCAAACTGGCAAGGCCCAACGATGTCGCGGAAACGTATTGGTTAACCTACTTGCAGCCGAAATCCGCGTGGAGCAACGAGGTCGAGATAAGACCCCATACGGAAACCTGGACGTATTGAGACCGACCGCGTGATCGCGTCGTCCGGATGGCGAGAGGAGCGAACGTTGACGTACAAACTGTTCTATGCGCTCGGCAGCGCGGCAATGGGCACACGGGTGATGTTGGAGGAAATCGGCGCGCCTTACGAACTGATCCAAACGACGATCGACATGGACAAACCTCGCCCGCCGGAACAATTGGCGCTCAATCCCAATGGCTGGGTTCCAGTCCTCGTCTGGGGCGACAACGCGATGTACGAGTGTGCCGCCATAACTGTGTTCCTGTGCGACCGTCACGCGGACGCAAACTTGGCGCCCGGAATCAACGATCCGGAACGGGGATTGTATCTGCAGACGCTCGTTTACTTCGCGAGCTCGGTTCAGAACGCATTCCAGCTCAACTACTACCCGGACCGTTTTGCCGATGCGCCAGCTGACGAGCCGAGCGCTCAGCGTCGTGGCAACCGGCGGCTGCAAGAGACGTGGAAGGTTATCGATGACCAGATCGGCGACAATGAATGGGTGCTCGGTAAGAGGTTCAGCGCCGTTGATATCTATCTCTTCATGCTGACCACGTGGCTGCGGCCCTCGCGGGGGCAGCCTTCTGTGGACGAGTTTCCCAATGTGAAACGGATCGCGGATGCCGTCGTGCCGCGGCCAAGTGTTCAGCTTGTCTATGCGGATTGGCTCGCGGCGCGAGCTTTCTAAGACCGCGCGGCGGGTCTTGTGTTTGGCAGGCATCTCACGTCGCCCTCTGGATCGCGCGTCAACGAGCGCAAAACCGACGCCGGATGTCGGTGGGTGGGCTGCGCCGGGCCGGTAAATCGTTCATAGAGGAAGGAATCGCCCCGACCGGACCGAAACCAACCATCCCTCCGATGCGCACTATCATCTCATTTGCCGCGCTCTTCCTCTCGACGCTTCTGGTCCAACTCGGGTCCGGGACGCTCGGGCCGCTCGACGCGCTGGCGGGCTCGGTGCGGAATTTCACGACCGAGGAGATTGGGCTTCTGGGCTCCGCCCATTTCCTGGGCTTCTTCCTCGGTTGCTATCTGGCGCCGCGATATATCGGGCAGATCGGCCATTCCCGAGCCTTCGCCGCCTCGGCTGCGATCGGCGCCACGGCCGCCCTGCTGCACCCGGTCTTCGAGGGGCCTTATCAATGGGCTCTTCTCCGCGTGCTGACCGGCCTCTCGGTTGCCTCGGGCTTCACCGTCGTCGAAAGCTGGATGCAGGCCAAGGTCCAAAGTTCGACCCGGGGCCGGGTCTTCGGAATCTTCCGGGTCGTGGATATGAGCGGACAGATCATGGCCCAGGGCCTGATCGCGGTGCTCGATCCGGTTTCGTATGTCTCCTACAACATCGTCGCGGTCTTCTGCTGCCTCAGCCTGCTGCCGCTGACACTGACGCGCCGTCATGCGCCGCCGACGCCGAATGCCCCGCGCCTGAGACCGCTGAAGGCGCTGAAACTCTCGCCTTCGGCCTGTTATGGCATTGTCGTCGCGGGGCTAACCGGGGCCAGCTTCCGGATGGTCGGGCCGGTTTTCGGAATCGCCAATGACCTGAGCCAATCCGAGGTGGCGCTGTTCCTGACGTCGGCGGTGATCGGCGGGGTGGCGGCGCAATACCCCGTTGGTTGGATCGCCGACAAGATGGACCGGCGCAAGGTGCTGGTCGGGCTCTCGGTCGCGGCGATTCTCGGCTGCCTCACGGTCGCGTATCTCGTCGCGCCGGGGAACTTGACCGTGGTCTTCGCCGGTGCTTTCATCTTCGGTGCCACGTCCTACCCAATCTATTCGGTCTCGGCGGCCTATGCGAACGACTTTGCTGAAAAGGATTTCGTGGTCGAACTGAACGCGGCGTTGATCTTTTTCTACTCGATCGGGGCAATCATCAGCCCGACCGTCTCGGCGGCGCTGATCGACGCATACGGGCCGTCGGCGTTGTTTATCTTCATCGCGGTGGCGCACCTGTCGCTGATCGTCTTCGCTGTCTATCGTATGAGCCGGCGTCAGGCGCCCAAACCCGCGGCGCCCTACACGATGATGCCGCGAACGTCGATGATTATCACCCGGCTGATGGGGCGGCGAAGCAACGGGATCGGCACCGGGGGCGAAGCTCCGGCCAAGGAACCGTCCGAAGCCAGGAAGGGAGAACCATGAAGCTCTACCATTCACCGACGTCACCTTACGTCCGCAAGGTCATGCTGGTCCTTCACCTGACCGGCCAGCTTGACGATGTGGACTTGATCCCGGGCTCTGGCACGCCCTTGGAGCCGAACGTGGAGACAATCGCCGCGAATCCGCTGGGCAAAGTGCCCTGCCTGATCGGCGACGACGGCGCGGCGGTCTATGACAGCCGGGTGATCTGCCGCTATCTGGACCACCGGGCGAGTGCCGGACTTTATCCGGATAGCGATGCGCTTTTTCCGATGCTGACGGCGGAGGCGTTGGCCGACGGGATCATCGATGCGGTGCTGCTGACGGCATATGAGTGGCGGCTCAGGCCCGAGGACAAACGCTTTCAGCCCTGGGTCGACGGCCAGGTGGCCAAAGTCAAACGAGGGCTGGCGGAACTCGAGAGGTCCGCGCTGGTGCTTGACGGCGGACTCAACGCAGCCAAGATCGCGGCCGGGGCCGCGCTCGGTTATGTGGACATGCGTCAGGGCGAACTGGGATGGCGCGAGACCTGCCCGAACCTGGCCGCGTGGTTCGCACATTTCTCCGAAACTCCGGCCATGAAGGCGACCGCACCCCAGCTCTGAGCGGCCCTTGCGCCCCGCACACGCCGTAAATGCCTGCCAGTCTGTCGGAATTTCCACCGGGCGGGATCGCCGACCTGTTACATTGCACAGGATTGAATCGGGCAATCGCTCTGGTATACCAGAGCCTCCCGACGCGGCTGAGATGAGAGCGATGAGCGATATGGTCAAGTTCACCCTCGATGGCAAGGCGGTCCAGGCGGCCCCGGGCGAGACTATCTGGCAGGTCGCCAAGCGCGAAGGCACCCTGATCCCGCATCTTTGCCATAAGGATGCGCCGGGATATCGCTCGGACGGCAATTGCCGCGCCTGCATGGTCGAGATCGAGGGCGAGCGCGTGCTGGCCGCCTCGTGCATCCGCACGCCGGACGAGGGCATGGTCGTGCAATCTCAGACCGACCGGGCCGATCGGGCGCGCAAGATGGTGATCGAGATGCTCGTCGCCGACCAGCCCGAGCGCGAGCAATCGCACGATACGTCCTCGCACCTTTGGGATATGGCCGATATGCAGGGCGTCGCCTCCAGCCGCTTCCCGGCCGTCGAGAAAGACCGGGTCCCGCTGCTCGATGACTCTCATGTCGCGATGCGGGTCAATCTGGACGCCTGCATCCACTGCAATCTCTGCGTCCGCGCTTGCCGCGAGGTCCAGGTTAACGACGTGATCGGCATGGCGGGCCGGGGTCATGACGCCGAGATCGTTTTCGACTTCAACGACCCGATGGGCCAGTCGACTTGTGTCGCCTGTGGCGAATGCGTGCAGGCCTGCCCGACCGGCGCACTGATGGAGGCGAGCGTTTTGGACGCGGCAGAGCGCGGCGACTCGAAGGCTTATGACCGCGAAGTCGAGTCGGTTTGCCCCTATTGCGGTGTCGGCTGCCAGCTTTCGTTCAAGATCAAGAACGACAAGATCCTCTATGTCGACGGGATCGACGGCCCGGCGAACCAGAGCCGGCTTTGCGTCAAGGGCCGGTTCGGCTTCGACTATGTGGCCCACCCGCACCGGCTGACCAAACCGCTGATCCGCCGCGACAACGCTCCTGCCAAGGGCCTGAACGTGGACCCGTCGAATTGGCAGACCCATTTCCGCCAGGCGAGCTGGGACGAGGCGCTGGATGCCGCCGCCGGCGGCCTGGCGAAGCTCCGCGATACCCATGGCGGTAAAGCCGTGGCGGGCTTTGGCTCGGCCAAATGCTCGAACGAGGAGGCCTACCTCTTCCAGAAGCTGATCCGCCAAGGCTTCGGCCATAACAACGTGGATCATTGCACAAGGCTATGTCACGCATCCTCTGTCGCGGCGCTGATGGAGAACGTCGGCTCGGGCGCGGTCACCGCGACTTTCAACGAGATCGAGAACGCGGACGTGGCGATCGCGATCGGCTGCAACCCAGTCGAGAACCATCCGGTCGCGGCCACCTATTTCAAGCAGTTCACCAAGCGTGGCGGCAAGCTGATTGTCATGGACCCGAGGGGCGTCGGCCTTGGCCGCTACGCCACGCACAGGCTAAAGTTCCGCCCGGGCACCGATGTTGCGATGCTGAACGCGATCATGCATGTGATCGTCGAGGAGGAACTCTACGACGCGCAATATATCCAGGCGATGACCGAGGGCTTCGAGGACCTGAAGACCCACCTGACGGACTTCGCGCCCGAGAAGATGGCCGCGATCTGCGGCATCGACGCTGGGACGCTGCGCGACGTCGCCCGCATGTTCGCCCGCGCAGAGGCGGGGATGATTTTTTGGGGCATGGGGATCAGTCAGCACATCCACGGTACCGACAATTCGCGCTGCCTGATCAGCCTTGCGCTGATGTGTGGTCATGTCGGGCGCCCCGGCACCGGGCTCCACCCGCTGCGTGGGCAGAACAACGTGCAGGGTGCTTCGGATGCAGGCCTGATCCCGATGGTGTTGCCTGACTACCAGCCGGTGGCGCAAGCGCCGGTGCGCGATCTCTTCAAGGATATCTGGGGCGGGACCGAGATCGACCCGCAGCCTGGGCTGACCGTGGTCGAGATCATGGACGCGGTCCATGATGGCCAGATCAAGGGCATGTATGTGCTGGGTGAGAACCCGGCCATGTCCGACCCGGATGTGGAGCACGCACGCGATGCGCTCGCGGCGCTCGAGCATCTGGTGGTCCAGGACATCTTCCTGACGGAAACCGCGAACTACGCCGACGTGGTCCTTCCCGCCACGGCCTGGGCAGAGAAGACCGGCACCGTGACCAACACCAACCGGCAGGTCCAGATCGGCCGGCCCGCCATCCCGCCACCGGGCGAGGCACGCGAGGATTGGGCGATCACCGTGGACCTCGCCAAGCGGCTCGGCCTCGATTGGGGCTACCAGCACCCGCGCGATGTCTTCGCCGAGATGAAGAAGTCGATGAAGTCGCTCGACAACATCACCTGGGAGCGGCTGGAAGCGCAGAACGTAGTCACCTACCCGTCGCTCTCGCCGGAAGACCCGGGCCAGGCCATCGTCTTCGGCGATGCCTTCCCGCGGCCCGATGGGCGGGCGAAGTTCACGCCGGCCAGCATCATCGCCCCGGCCGAGGTGCCGGACGCGGACTATCCGATGATCCTGACCACCGGCCGGCAACTGGAACACTGGCACACCGGTTCCATGACCCGGCGCGCATCGGTGCTGGACGCGGTGGAGCCCGAGGCCAATGCTTCACTGCACCCGAAGACGCTGCACGCGATGGATATCGCGCCCGGTGACATGATCGAGATTGCCACGCGGCGCGGCACCATTCGCATCATGGCCCGCGCCGATCGGGCGATCGCCGAGGACATGGTGTTCGTCCCCTTCGCCTATGTGGAAGCGGCGGCGAACGTGTTGACCAACCCGCAATTGGACCCCTACGGCAAGATCCCGGAGTTCAAATTCGCGGCCTGCCGGGTGGGTAAAGCGGAAGGGGCGATCGCGGCGGAGTGAGGCGTTAGGGCATTACTCCGACGAGTATGATCGGAACTGCCGGGCTGGCCCGACCCTGCCGCACCAGATTGAAGAGGTCGCGCTCAAAATATGCGACGCCTGACGACATTTGCTGCTCCATTTCCTTCATCGGCACGATCTCAATTCCGACGTCGATTTCGTCGCTTTGGAAAAATGTGAGATGCTTGACATGAAGGTCATGAGCGACGAACGAATACTTTCCAAACTGGATTTCAACCGCGCACCGGTCTTTCACAAAGTCAGTTTGGTTGGAGGTCTTGATCGGCCGTCTGCCGGAATCGACAATGCGCTCCTTCTGATCCTTGCTCGGCAATGAAACAATCTCTCGCATCTGGCGCAGGTCGTTGGAAATCCAGTTAACGATCGTCTTACCCTGCCAGCCACGCTGCTCGAATTCATTCTTGAACTCCACATTCAAGGTCGTTGGGGAAAGTAGCATCTTTCCCTTCTGTCGCTTCTCTTTCGACTCCTTCGTCCGGCATTTCTCCGCATCGACAGAACCAATAACCTCTTCAACGTCCGACCAGACCTGTGGAGGGTGGTATAACGCGATCCCGCCACGCCACCCCTCACACCTCCATCTCCACGCTCGGGATGATCGGAAAAAACACGCCGCCCGAGCGGAGCCCGAACCACCGCTCGCCGCCTACCTCGTCGTGCTCGCCGATATCGACCAAGCGGTAGTAGCTCTTGCGGTCGATCAGCGCCTCCAGCCCTCGGCGCACGTGGACGTAAGGCGAGGGCTCGCCGGTTTCGGGGTCGCGGACCACGCGGATCGGGTTTTCGGGGCCAGCGACGGTCAGGTCGCCCACATTCGTCTCGAAGGTCAGCACCTTGGCCGCGCCTTCGCCCGAGGCCTCGAAATCCACCGCCACGAAGGGCGCGTCATCGACCGTGATCCCGATCTTTTCAACCGGGGTCACCAAGAAATACTTGCCGTCCTCCAGCTTCAGGACCGAGGCGAACAGGTTCACCAGTTCCAGCCGCCCGATCGGGGTGCCCAAATACCACCATTTGCCGTCGCGTCCGATGCGGATGTCCAGATCGCCGCAATAGGGCGGATCCCAAAGATGTACCGGCGGCAGGCCCTTGCTACCCTTGCGCGCGGCCGCAACCGCCTTGGCCAGGCTATCGGCGGCCCCCGGATCGCTCAGGTCGCGTGATTTTGTGACCTCGTCATTCATGACTATCTGTTGCCTTTCCGGTGCCTGACATAGCTTATGGTATGCAATGCCGGTAAAATTGACACCTTAAAGGGACAGTAGAACCCCCATGACAGAATCTACCAGCGACCCGATCGAGCAGATTGAACAGGCGGGCCAGACCCTTGTGCGCGTCAAGGAGCAGATCGGCCGGCGAATCGTCGGCCAGGACGAGGTGGTCGAGCTTGCCCTGACCGCGATCCTGTCGGGCGGCCATGCCCTTGTGGTCGGCGTGCCTGGGCTCGCCAAGACCCGGCTGGTTGACACACTTGGTACCGTGCTTGGGCTCGATACCAACCGGATACAGTTCACGCCGGACCTGATGCCCGCGGACATCCTGGGCTCGGAAGTGCTCGAAGAAGGTCCCGACGGCAGCCGCGCGTTTCGCTTCATTGACGGGCCGGTTTTCACCCAGCTTCTGATGGCTGACGAGATCAACCGCGCCAGTCCCCGCACCCAATCCGCGTTGCTGCAAGCCATGCAGGAAGGCGAGGTGACGGTCGCAGGCCAGCACCGCGAACTGGCGCGGCCGTTCCATGTATTGGCGACCCAAAATCCGATCGAGCAGGAAGGCACTTATCCGTTGCCCGAGGCGCAGCTCGACCGATTCCTGCTGCAAATCGACATCGACTATCCGACCCGCGACGAGGAGCGCGATATCGTGCTGAGCACCACGGGTGTCGAGGAGGCCGAGGCGGAACCGGTGCTGGATGCCGTGGGCCTGCTGGCCCTTCAACGCCTGGTCCGCCAGGTGCCGGTCGGCGAAAGTGTGGTGGAGGCGATCCTGAATCTGGTGCGCAGCGCCCGGCCCGACACGCCCGAGGGATCAGAGGCCGCCCGCTCGCGTCTGGCCTGGGGGCCGGGCCCCCGTGCCGCACAGTCCCTGACGCTCGCGTCGCGCGCGCGCGCCTTGCTTAGCGGGCGGCTTGCTCCGTCATTGGCCGATGTCTCCGCCCTCGCGCGTCCGGCCCTGACCCACCGCATGGCGCTGACTTTCGCCGCAAGGGCAGAAGGGGCGACGATTGCTGGGGTGATCGACGATCTTCTGAAAGGCTCGGCGCTGGAAGAGGCTGCTTGATGGCGCTTGCGCCTGCATCGCGATCCCCCCGCGACCGGGCCGGATATCTGCGCCGGGATGCAGAGCACATCTCCGGCACCCTGCCGCCGCTTTTGGTCGAGGCCGAGCGGCTGGCGACCAGCTTGATGACCGGTGTCCACGGCCGCAGGCGGGCCGGCATGGGCGAGACCTTTTGGCAATACCGCGCGGCTCATTCCGGCGATCCCTTTTCGCTAATCGACTGGCGCCGCTCGGGACGGTCCGACCGGCTGTATGTTCGCGAGATGGAGTGGGAAGCGGCCGAGACCGTGATGCTGTGGTGCGACCGCTCGCAGTCGATGGACTTCCGCTCGGATTTGGCGCCGCGCTCGAAGGCCGAGCGGGCGCGGCTCCTCAGCATGGCGCTGGGCGTGCTGCTGGCCCGTGGCGGCGAACGCTTCGGTCTGCTCGGCACCGAGGCCGAGGAGCCCCGCACCGGCGAGCGTCAGCTGATGCGGTGGGCCGGTCTCCTGAGCGCCGAACAGGACGCTGCGCCCGATTTTGGTGCGCCGCCGATGATCGCCATGCCCAGGGTTGGCCGTGCGGTCTTCATCTCGGATTTCATGGGTCCGCGCGATCAGGTCTTTCCGTCGCTCCTGTCTGCGGCGGGCCAAGGGATCGCCGGCATCTACCTGCAGATCCTCGATCCGGTCGAGGAGGAGTTCCCCTATAAGGGCCGCACCCGTTTCGAAAGCGTTGGACGCGAAGTGCGCCACGAGACCGACCAAGCGGGTGCGTTGCGCCAAGAATATCTCGGCCGTCTGGCCGAGCGCCGGGACGATTTGACCAGGGTCGCGCGCCGCGCCGGATGGCAGTTGATCCTGCACCGCACGGATGAAAGTCCGCGCAAGGCGCTTCTGGCGCTTTATGCCGGGCTGGGCGGCGGCTGATGTTCACCCTCGGCGCGCTCGGCTTCGTCAATCCCTGGCTGTTATCGGGGCTGATCGCGCTTCCGGTGCTTTGGTGGCTGTTGCGGGCTATTCCCCCCAGCCCGAAGATCCTGGCCTTTCCGGGCGTGCGCCTTTTGCTGGGGCTGGATGACCCTGAGCGGCAGGCCGCCAAGACGCCCTGGTGGCTGTTGCTGTTGCGCTGCGTGGCGCTGGCCGCGGTGATCATCGGGTTTGCGGGGCCGGTTCTGAACCCCAGCGCCCGGCTGGTCCCCGCCGGCGAGGGGCCGGTTCTGATCCTGATGGACCAGGGTTGGGCCAGTGCGCCCGATTGGCGGGCCCGCAAGGCCGCCGCGCTGGCTGCGGTGGACGAGGCGGCACGGGAAGGACGGCAGGTGATCCTTTGGCTCGCAGCCGAGGGGCGGGCGCCGACCCCGATCCCGGCCGAGGCTGCCCGGGCCGGGCTCGAGTCAACGCGTCCGGCCCCTTGGGCGCCGGACCACGATTCGGTGCTCGCGGCTCTGGACGCAGACGCGTTGCCCGATCCGGCACAGACTATCTGGTTCCATGACGGACTTTCCCATGGCGAGGCGACTCGGCAGTTGGCTGACCGCTTGGCCGGTATTGGCCCCGTGCGACTGGTCGGACCGCAAACGGTCGCCAAGGCGCTGACTCCGCCAAGGCTCGACGATGGACGCATGGTTGCCGACGTTTTGCGCGCGAATGGCGCGGGTGCGGATACTGCTTCGGTGGTTGCCTTCTCCGGTGGGCCAGGCGAGCCAGAGCGGCGCTTGGGGCTCGCCCCGGTCGAATTTGGCCCGGGGTCCGGCAAAGGGGAGGCGCTGTTCGATCTGCCGCCCGAGCTTTTGGGCCGCGTCAGCCGCCTCGCGCTGACCGAGGGCGCAAGTGCCGGCGGCACGGCGATGGCTGGCGCGGGGTTGAGCCCGATCTCCGCCGCGGTGATCGATCCGGTGCAGGAGACGGTCGTGGCGGCTCTGACCTCGCCCGAGCATTTTCTAACCCAGGCGCTGGTGCCTTGGGCCGACGTGAAGACGGCTTCGCTGGAACTGGTTCTGGGCGATCCTCCCGGTGTCATCGTGCTCGCCGACCAAGGCGACTTCACTGATCAGGAGCGCGCGGGCTTGATCGCCTGGGTCGAGGGTGGCGGGCTGCTGATCCGGTTCGCGGGACCCCGCCTGGCCGCGGCGGTGGGCGAGGGGGGCTTGGGCGCCGGTGCGGTCGCCGAGGACGAGCTCTTGCCGGTGCGACTGCGCCGGGGCGGCCGGGTGCTGGGCGGCGCTCTGGCTTGGGGAGCGCCGAAGACGCTGGGATCCTTTGACCCGAACGGCCCCTTCCGGCGTTTGACTCCGCCTGCCGAGGTAGCTGTGCGCACCCAGGTCTTGGCCGAGCCGTCGCCAGATTTGGCAGGCAAGGTTTGGGCGGTACTTGACGACGGCACGCCCATGGTCACGGCCAACAAGCTTGGCCAGGGGCATGTCGTGCTGTTCCATGTATCGGCGGATTCTGACTGGTCCTCGCTGCCGCTTTCGGGCCTCTTTGTTGAAATGCTGGGGGCGCTGATGACCCTCGCACCCGGGCGCACGCCTGAACCGCCAACGGCGGAGGAATTGGCCGGCACTCTGTGGCGCGGCGCGCTGATGATCGGCGCGGATGGGGTTCCGGTTCCAGGGTCCGATTTGGGCGAGCCGGTGCCCGGCGAACGCCTGGCCACGCCTGAGCCCGGCCGGGATTTGCCGCCGGGGCTCTACCGTCGTGCCGACAGCGCGGCCCGCGCGGTTGGCTCGGCCGAGTCGATGGTAGTCAACCTTTTCACCGCCGACGACACGCTGACGCCGTTCCCGCCCGCACCGTCCGGCGCCGTGGTGGAGACCCTAGGCGGGATCGAGGCGCGCAAGTTCGGCGCCGAACTGATCGCGCTCGCGGTGATCCTGGGCGCCATCGATCTTCTGGCGACACTCTGGCTGTCCGGTCGGTTAACCGGTCACCTGCACAGCGGCCGCACCCGCGCGGCGGCCGGAGTTCTTGCGGCTCTGGCGCTGGCCGCGCCGTCGGCCGACGCTCAGGACATTGACGCCTCGCGTGCTGTTGCGGCCACCGCCGAGACGACACTGGGCTATGTCATGACGGGCGACGCACGGATCGACCGCGTCTCGGAGCGCGGCATGGTGGGCCTCGGCTACGCATTGGCCCGGCGCACCGCGGTCGAGCCGGGCCCGCCGATGGGGGTTGATCCGGAAGTCGACGAATTGAGCCTTTTTCCCGTGCTCTATTGGCCGCTCGACGCCACGGCCTTACCCAGCGAGGATGCCCTTCAACGGCTGGCACGCTATTTGACCGGCGGCGGTATGCTGGTGATCGACACGCAAGGTGGCGGTTCGGGCGCGAACCGCGCCTCCGGCCCGCAGATGCGCGAGATTGCCAGGGCACTGAACCTGCCGCCATTGGCACCGGTCGATCAGGATCACGTGTTGGGCCGCAGCTTCTACCTCCTCGCCTCGTTCCCGGGCCGTTGGCGCGGTGGCAGGGTCTGGGCCGAAGCCCCGCCACCCGGAGGCGAACAGCGTGTCGGTGAGGCCGGCCTTCCGCAATTCGACCGGGTCGATGACAACGTGTCGCCGGTGATCGTCGGCAGTGCCGACTGGGCCTCGGCCTGGGCTACCGACGAGCGCGGCAGCCCGATGTTCCCCATTGGACGTTCCGGCGACAACCAGCGCGAGATGGCGATCCGGTTCGGGATCAACCTGGTCATGTATGCGCTGACCGGGAACTACAAGTCGGATCAGGTCCATGCGCCCGCCGTGCTCGAGAGGCTTGGCCAATGAGGTCGGGGCAGTGATGGATTTCTCGATCACCTTCATCCCCGAGACCTCGTGGGAGGTGATCGGCGCGTTGGGCGCCGTCGTCCTGCTGGGCGCCGTGATCGGCCTTTGGCGCCATTTGCCCGGGTGGGCGCTGCGCACAATTGCCTTGGGTGTCTTGGTTCTGGCGCTCGCCGGGCCGCAGCTCAAGCGCGAGGAGCGCGAGGGGCTGAAGAATATCGCCTTCCTGGTCGTCGACAAATCAGACTCGACCACCATGGAAAATCGCGGCGCCCAGATCGAGGAGGTCTCGGCAAGGGTCCGTGGCGAGCTGGAGGCCCTGTCGACGAATTCAGATCCGCTGGAACTGCGCGTTGTGGACGTGTTGCCGGGCGACGCAGGCGAAAATGGTGGCACCGAGCTTCTGACTGCGCTCGACGAGGCAGCGGCCCATGCGGCGCCCGGCCAGATCGCGGGCGCGGTACTGCTGACCGACGGGCAGGTCCATGACGCGGATCGCCTGACCAGCTTTCCTGGCCCGGTCCATACACTGGTCGCGGGCGAGCGTGACGGATTCGACCTGGCGCTGGAGGCGGTGAGCGCGCCTAGCTTCGGCATCGTCGGCGAGACCGTGACATTCACTCTCGCTGCCCGGGTGCATGGGGCAACAGAGCCAGTGGAGCGGGTCGGCGTCGAAGTCTCGGTCGATGGCGGTCCGTCGCGCCTGGTCACCTTGCCGATCGGCGAAGCGACCCAGATCGAGCTGGAAATCTCCCATGGCGGGGCCAATGTGGTCGATATCATCCTTCCACCGCGCGAGGGCGAGCTGACGATCCGCAACAATCGGGTGATCGCCGAGGTGACCGGCGTGCGGGACCGGTTGCGCGTGCTGCTGGTCTCGGGCGAACCCCATCCCGGGGGGCGCACCTGGCGCGATCTCTTGAAATCCGACCCGATTGTCGACCTGATCCACTTCACGATTCTGCGTCCGCCCGCCAAGCAGGACGGCACACCCGTGGGCGAACTCAGCCTGATCGCATTTCCGACCCGCGAGTTGTTCCTGGAGAAGATCGACAGTTTCGACCTTATCGTCTTCGACCGCTATCGTTGGCGCGGTGTGCTGGCCTCGGCCTATCTAACGAACGTCACGCGCTATGTGCGCGACGGCGGCGCGGTTCTGGTCGCTTCCGGCCCTGCGTTTTCGGGCGCCGAGAGCCTGAACCGGACGCCCCTGAACGAGGTCATCCCTGCGAGCCCCACACTGGATATTTTCGAGCAGCCCTTTAAGCCCCGGGTCAGTGAGCTCGGTCAGCGCCACCCGGTGACGGCCGGGCTGGAACAAGCGGCGGGCATGGGTGAGGACGGCCCGCGCTGGGGTAATTGGCTGCGCCAGATCGATATCGTGCCCTCCTCGGGCCATGTGGTGATGGAAGGCGTCGAACAGCGCCCACTCCTGGTCCTTGATCGGGTCGGCGAGGGCCGCGTGGCGCTTCTGGCATCGGACCACGCCTGGCTGTGGACCCGGGGCTACGAGGGCGGTGGCCCGCAGGCGGATTTGCTCCGCCGCCTGGCTCATTGGCTGATGCGCGAGCCGGAGCTGGAGGAGGAGGCGGTCTTCGCCCATGTGGAGAGCAAACGGGTGCTGGTCGAGCGCCGGACGCTGGCCGCCGAGCCGCCGGGGCCGATGACCGCAACGCCGCCAGACGGCGGGGATACAATCGAGCTCAGCTACGAGCAGGTTGGTCCAGGCCGCTGGCAAGCCCTGTTGCAGGGAGCCCAGGAGGGGCTCTGGCGTTTCTCGGACGGCACGTTGGACGCGGTTGCCGCGGTTGGCCCCCCCAGCCCCGCCGAATACGTTTCGCCCTTGGCCACCGATGCTCTGCTGAAGCCCCTAGCCGACGCCACCGGCGCGCGGGTCGCCTGGCTGTCCGACGGCACGCCCGAGGTTCGGATCGTGCCCGAGGGGCGCCGCGCCCATTCCCGCCGCTGGATCGCGCTCGAGCGCCGGGACGCCTACAGGGTCACCGGCGTCAATCTGACTCCGCTCATGCCCGCATGGCTGGCCGTGCTGTCGGTGGGCCTGTTGCTGCTGGTTGCGTGGCGCCGCGAGGGCCGCTAAGCGGGGCGGATGACCGACCGTAAGCTGCTAAGAGTGGGACTGGCCGGGGCAGGGCTCGTCGGCACCCGTCACGCCCGGGTCATCCTCGATCACCCTGAGGTGATACTTGCGGGGATTGCCGATCCAAGCAGTGAGGCGGCCACGTTTGCCGGGTCCATTGGCGTCACCTGCCACGATGACCTGGCTGGGATGCTGGATGCCGGGCGGCCCGACGGCGTCATCGTCGCCACGCCCAATCAGCTGCACGTAGAGCATGGGCTGTCCTGTGTCGCAGCCGGCATCCCGATGCTGATCGAGAAACCGATTGCTTCGAACGCTGGCGAGGCGGCACGATTAGTGGACGCTGCCGAGGCCTCGGGCGTCCCGATCCTGGTCGGCCATCATCGGCGCCACAATCCGATCATTGCCTGGGCCAAATCGGAGATCGACAACGGTGCGCTGGGCCGGATCGTCGCGGTTCATGGCGTTTGCTGGCTCTACAAGCCGGACGGCTATTTCGACGTGCCCTGGCGCAGCCAACCCGGGGCGGGACCGGTTTTCATCAACCTAATCCATGACATGGACCTGCTGCGCCTTCTCTGCGGCGAGGTTGCCCGCGTTCAGGCGATCGCCTCGAGCGGCGTACGCGGCCACGCTGTCGAGGACACGGCAGCCGTGGTCCTGGAATTCGCCAGTGGAGCGCTCGGCACCGTCACCGTGTCGGACACTATCGTCGGCCCCCATAGCTGGGAGCTGACAGCAGCCGAGAACCCCGCTTATCCGGTCACCGACGCAAGCTGCTACACGATCGGCGGCACCCACGGCACGCTGGAACTGCCTGCCTGCCGGATCTGGCACAATCCGGGCGAACGCGGCTGGTGGGAACCGATCGAGTCCGCGACCGCGGCTCCGCCCTCGCAGGACCCTCTGGCCGAGCAGATCGGACATTTCGTCCGCGTTATTCGCGGGCAGGATGCGCCGCTCGTCTCCGGCCGCGAGGGACTGCGTACTTTGGAACTGATTGAGGCGATCAAGATTGCCGCCGAGACCGGAACGCAGGTTGACCTGCGGGAGGTCTGAGCGATGGGGCAGGACGATGCGATCTCCGGCGCCGGTTCCGGCATCGCGCTTCGGGCCGTCAGATCCGAAGATATCGACTTTGCCTGGACCCTCTACCGCGATCTGATGAAGCCGCTTACCGAGGAGCTGCTCGATTGGCGTGAAGACCGGCAACGCCAGGGGATCGAAGCTGATCTTGCCCGCGACGGCGCGGCCATAATCGAGTTTGATTGCGCGCAAGCGGGCTGGCTCATGGTGGGCGAGACTGAGCGGGAGATCGTCATCCACCAGATCTACCTTCTCCCAACCTTCCAGAACCGCGGGATCGGCAGCGGCTTGATCTGGTCGTTGATGGTGCCGGCCAGCGCGGCGGACCGTGGCATTGCACTCAATGTCATGAAGAACAATCGCGCCCGCGCGCTCTATGAACGATTGGGCTTTGCCGTTACCGGCGGAAATGATCACAAGCTGCATCTGGAATTGCGGAGCAATCGCGCCTAATCCCCTTTCCTCGCCGACGGCCAGGCACTAAGGATCACGCCCGACAGCGGGCAAAGGCATGGGCAGAAAACACAAGGGCAACAAGATCGATGGCTGGGTCGTGGTCGATAAGCCCTTGGTCGTGACCTCGATCAAGGCGGTCTCGAAGGCGCGCTGGGCCTTCCGGGCCGGCAAGGCGGGCCATGCGGGCACGCTGGACCCGCTCGCCACCGGTGTCCTGGCGGTCGCTTTCGGTGAGGCGACGAAAACCGTGGCATGGGCGCAGGATGGGCTGAAGACGTACCGGTTCACCGTCCGCCTTGGTCAGGCCACCACGACCGATGACGCTGAAGGCGAGGTGATCGAGACGTCTGACGCCCGCCCGACGGACGCTGAGATCATTGCCGCGCTGGCGCCGTTTATTGGGGATATCGAGCAGATCCCGCCGCAGTTCTCGGCGGTCAAGGTCGATGGCGCGCGCGCCTATGATCTGGCCCGCGAGGGTGAGCGGCTCGATCTTGCTCCACGCCCTCTCCATGTCGAAAGCCTCACCCTGGTTGCGCGCCCAGACCCGGACCACGCGGAGCTTGAACTGATCTGCGGCAAGGGCGGCTATGTGCGCGCGATCGCCCGGGATCTGGGCCGGGATCTGGGCTGTCACGCTCATGTGGCCGCGCTGCGCCGCACCGTGAGCGGCGGTTTCACGCTGGACAATGCCGTCAGCTTCGACGATCTCGACCGCGTTCGCGAGACCGGGCATCTGGATTGCCTGCTCCCGATTTCGGCTGGGCTTCATGATCTCGCCGAAGTGCAGATTTCCGAGGCACAGGCCAGCCAATTGCGAAATGGCCAACCGGTGCCGGTCGCCGGGTGCGATCTGGCCTATGGCGCGCCGTGCTGGGCGGCGCGGGACGGCGCACCGGTCGCGATCTGCACTTTTAAGGGCGGGCAGCTATACCCCGACCGGGTATTTGCGCATTCATAAAATCATCGCGCTACGCCAAGATTGCGCTGGATTTCCCCGGAAAACATCGCCATATAGCGGCCACCGCCGATGACGGCGGCGCCTTTCCCCAAAGACCGTGCTGGACGACATCCCGGCTCTGGCCGTGGCGAGAGGGTGACACGACGCTGAGAGGAGTTAGCCGATGTCGGTAACTGTCGAGCGCAAGGAAGCGCTGATCAAGGAATATGCCACAAATGAAGGCGACACCGGTTCGCCCGAGGTTCAGGTTGCGATCCTGACTGAACGCATCGTCAACCTGACCGAGCACTTCAAGGGCCACGCCAAGGACAACCATTCCCGTCGCGGGCTTCTGAAGATGGTCGCCCAGCGGCGCAAGCTTTTGGACTATGTGCGCGGCAAGGACGAGGAGCGTTACAAGACGCTGATCGGCCGGCTGGGCATACGCCGTTGACCACATGAACGTCCAGGGCGTGCGCTGCAAAATCGCGCGCCCTTGCATATGGGACTCTGGGGCCAGCCCGCGGGCCCCGCGCCAGATAATCAGGCGCTAAGCGCGGGCATCACGTCCGTTCGTTTCCTCCCCCGGCCCCGGGTTGAAGCGTTGGGATAAGCGAAACAGGGGCCCATCCCGAAGCAAGGGATGTATGCGCGGCCAGCACCATCCGGGTGTGGTCCGCCAGGAAGGAAAACGAATGTTCAATATCACCAAGAAATCCATCGAGTGGGGCGGCGAGACGCTGACGCTGGAATCGGGCAAGATGGCTCGCCAGGCGGACGGCTCGGTGCTGGCCACTTACGGCGAGACCACCGTGCTTGCCGCCGTGGTCTTCGAGAAGAAACCGAAGGTCGGTTTCGACTTCTTCCCGCTGACCGTCCACTACCAGGAGAAATACTACGCCGCTGGCAAGATCCCCGGCGGCTTTTTCAAGCGCGAGGCGCGCCCGACCGAGAAGGAGACGCTGACCTCGCGGCTGATCGACCGACCGATCCGTCCGCTCTTCGTGCCTGGCTTCAAGCACGAGACCCAGGTTATCGTGACGGTGCTGAGCCATGATCTGGAAAATGATCCCGACATCGTCGGAATGGTTGCGGCCTCGGCGGCGCTGACCCTCTCGGGTGTGCCGTTCCGTGGTCCGATCGGCGCGGCCCGCGTCGGTTTCATCGACGGTGAATACAAGCTGAACCCGAAGGTCGACGAGACCAAGGACTCGGAGAACCGCCTGAACCTGATGCTGGCCGGCACCAAGGACGCGGTCATGATGGTCGAATCCGAGGCATACGAGTTGACCGAGGACGAGATGCTGGGCGCGGTCACCTTTGGCCACAACGCCATGCAGCCGGTGATCGACATGATCATCGACATGGCCGAGGATGCGGCGAAGGAGCCCTTCGACTTCCAGCCCGCCGACAACTCGGCGATCTACGCTCGGGTCAAGGAACTGGGCGAGGGCGCCATGCGGGCGGCCTTCGCGATTACCGACAAGCAGGAGCGCCAGGGCGCGATCAGTGCGGCGCGCGAGACTATCCTCGCCGGTCTGACGGAGGACGAGCTCGAGAACGAGACAGCCATCAAGGACTGCTTCAAGGAGCTCGAGTCCGAGGTTGTGCGTGGCGATATCCTGAACACTGGGCGCCGGATCGACGGGCGCGACCTTTCGACGGTTCGCCCGATCGTCTGCGAGCCGGGACTTCTGCCCCGCACCCATGGCTCGGCGCTCTTCACACGCGGTGAGACTCAGGGGCTGGTCGTGACAACGCTCGGCACCGGGGACGACGAGCAGATCATCGACGCGCTGGAAGGGGAGAGCCGTTCGCGGTTCTTGCTGCACTACAACTTCCCGCCCTACTCGGTGGGCGAGGCGGGCCGCATGATGGGCCCGGGCCGGCGTGAGATCGGCCACGGAAAGCTCGCCTGGCGGGCACTGCAGGCGGTGCTGCCGGCGGCGACCGATTTCCCTTACACGATCCGCATCGTGTCGGAAATCACCGAGTCGAACGGCTCGTCGTCGATGGCGACGGTCTGCGGCTCTTCGCTCTCGATGATGGACGCGGGCGTGCCGCTGAAGGCGCCGGTCGCCGGTGTCGCCATGGGCCTGATCCTGGAAGGCGAAAACTTCGCGGTGCTGACCGACATCCTGGGCGACGAGGACCACCTGGGGGACATGGACTTCAAGGTGGCCGGAACGGAAGCCGGCATTACCTCGCTGCAGATGGACATCAAGGTCGCTGGCATTACCGAGGAAATCATGCGCCAGGCCCTGGCCCAGGCCAAGGACGGGCGGATGCATATCCTGGGCGAGATGGCCAAGTCGCTGACCAGCCATGGCGACTTCTCGATCCATGCGCCGCGCATCGAGACCATGCAGATTAACCCGGACAAGATCCGCGAAGTGATCGGCTCGGGCGGCAAGGTGATCCGCGGCATCGTCGAGGAATCGGGTGCCAAGGTCGATATCAACGACGACGGCATCATCAAGATCGCCTCGCCGGATGGGGCCTGCATCGAGAAGGCCCGCGCCTTGATCAACGAGATCGTGGCCGAGCCCGAGGCGGGCCAGATCTACACCGGCAAGGTGGTCAAGATCATGGATTTCGGTGCCTTCGTGAACTTCTTCGGCAAGCGCGATGGCCTGGTCCACATCAGCCAGATGACCTGGGAGCGCGGGGCCAACCCGAAGGACCTGGTCAAGGAAGGCCAGGAAGTGAAGGTCAAGCTGATGGGCTTCGACGACCGGGGCAAAGTGCGCCTGTCGATGAAGGTGGTCGACCAGGAAACCGGCGAAGAAATCAAGCGCGAGAAAGAGCCGGAGAATGCCGAGGGCTGATCCTGCACGTCTCAGCGCTACGTGATGATGGCCCCGGAGCCGAAGCTCCGGGGCCATTTTTGTATCATCAATGTCGTGCGGTAAGATCCCGGAATAAGCAAATCGAAAGGGAGGATTTTATGTCTTTGTTGAAAATGCTGATGGATGCCCAGGGTGGCCAGGGTCTGGGGCAATTGGCTCGGCAGATCGGAATGGATGAATCTCAAGCTGGCGGATTGGCCGGGATGCTGGGCCCGGCGATCTCGCAAGGCGCGAAACGGCGCGCCCAAGCCGGCGGGCTGGAGCAGGTGTTGAACCAGCTTCGGGGTGAGGGACAGGCGAGCTACCTGGACAATCCCGCCGCCGCCGCTGAACCCGAAGCGCGCGCTCAGGGCGAGCAGTTCCTGGAGCAGATTTTCGGCGACCGCCAAGCCAGCAACGAACTGGCCGCCGAGGCGTCGAACCGGACTGGCATTGATCTGGACACGGTGATGAAGTTCCTGCCGGTGATGGCCGCCATGATGCAGGGCGCAATGCAGAAGAACGTGCCGGACAGCGCGATCAACGGGATGATGGAAAGCCAGCGCGGCGCGGACAGTGCGGGCGGTGGCGGGATCATGGGCATGGTCGGCGACCTGCTCGGCGGCGGCAAGGGCCAGGGTGCTCCGCAGGGCGGCGGCCTGGACATGCTGACAAACATGCTCGATGCCGATGGCGACGGGTCCGCCATGGACGACATTCTGGAACGCTTCATGAAGCGGTGATACCGACTGCGACGCCGCCCGGCCCGACAGGCGGCGTCGCGCGCGACTCTATTTGGTGTGCAGGCGCCCAACAGACAAATTTGAGACGAGTACACCCAGTTTCTACGTGACAATTTGATCACGCGACCGGCTGGTTGGGCGCCGATATCCGGAATCGGTAATAATTCGTTACTAAAATTCATGGGTTGCGGGTTAAAATAAGACTGCGGCGACAGGCAGCCGAAAAAAACAAACGTTGAGCCCAAGGCAGAGCAGTGAATCGGGGGACATCCATGAACTTCAAGACAGTCGCGGCGGCGGCTGTTGCCGCGTGCTTCACCTGTGGCGCGGCAAACGCACAGGTTCTTCAAACCATCAGCGGGGATACGACGGGCGGGCCCACGTTCAATCGACCGATTGGCGGAGGCCCCTCGCTGAGCGGCATTGGCACGAATGTCCCATACCAGGTCATACCCTTCACAGTCGGCGCGGATGGCAGCGTTCGAGCCGAGACAGTCGCCGCCAGCTACGATACATATCTGTTTGTGTACACGGCCTTTAACCCCGCCACTCCCATCGCCGGTCTGGTGGACGGAGATGATGATGGGGGCGCCGGCCTTCTCTCGCGCATCGATACGAACTTGGTGGCAGGCAACTATCTCGCGGTTGTATCGGGTTTCAGCAATAGTTCGTTTGGGACCTTCGATCTCGAGATTGAAGGGCCTGTCGTGGTCGTCGTGGTCCCGGTCGCCTCGGATGGCGATGCTGCGATCGTCGCGGCCGAAGTCGCCAGCATGGTAACCGCCGCGCAGACACGGGGCCTGTCGCAAATCGTCCGTGCCAACCGCGCGGCGCGAATCGCCGTGATCGACGGCAACACGGTCTCCAGCACGCGGGCCACCTCGACCGAGCAGTTCAGCGTCTGGGCCGAGATCGGCGGCGGCCGGTTGGATCTCGATTCCGGCGCGGGCGCGGATGTGACCAACTTCTACGGCCAGGGCGGCGTCGAGATGGCGCTGACCGACCAGATCGCTCTTGGCGTCGGTGTCGGCGGCGTCCGGACCAACGCAAATCTCGGTGGGTCAGACCTCGACGGTGACGGCTTCTTCGCGCAGCCCTATATCGCTTATACGGATGGACCGCTAACCGCTGTTGGCAGCATCGCGCTGACCCGGACCAACTACGATGACTCGCTGAACGTGATTGACGATGGCAACCGCGTCGCCGGGTCGCTTTACCTGGGCTACGACGTGCCGATCGAGGACATGGTGGTCGCCACGCCCTTCGGCTATGTCGCCGGCGGCGTCGAGTTCTTCGACACCAGCGTCGGCAACGAGGAGGCTGAGTTCATCACAGGGCAGTTCGGCGTCGAATTGTCGCGCGAAATTGAGCTTCTGAATACTGGCACGCTGAACACCTTCGCCTCGGTGGCGGCAGAGTTTGTCTCAAACGACTCGCCGCAGCTTGGCACGCCGACCCTCTTGACCGGGTTCGACGATGACCGGTTTGGCGGTCGGGTCGAACTGGGCTTCGACTTCACAATCGCGGGCACGGATTCCCAATTCTACGCCTCCGGGAACAGCGCGGGCATTTTCACCGATGCGGTCAGCTACGGCGGCACGGTGGGGATCAAGATCCCGTTCTGAGCCTGCGGGCGGAAGAACGTGTCCATCCTATCAGTTAAGCATGGATCGTAGGGCGGGCATGATTGCCCGCCCTTTTTCTCACCCATCCACGCGTATGGTCTCGTTCTTCGGGTCGTAGGGGCTCTCTTCCGTGATCTCGGCGCCCCAAAGCTCGCGATTGATGCGGACCTGTAGTTTCTGCCCCGGCTTTGCGAGATCAGGCTCCACATAACCGATGCCGATTTGCTTTCCGAAAGCGACTGAGTAGCCGCCCGAGGTCAGGCGGCCGACTTTGCGGCCGTCCGCCAGCAGCGCCTCGCGACCCCAGGGGTCGCTGTCGTCCGGGCCGTCGATCAGCACGGTGACACAGGAGGCGCGAATCCCGGTCTCCTCCATCGCCCGGCGGCCCTTGAAGTCCTTCGACAGGTCGACGAAGCGTTGGAGATTGCTCTCCAACGGCGTCGCGTCGCGGCCCAGGTCCGAACCGAAAGCGCGGTAGCTCTTCTCCTGACGCAGCCAGTTCTGGGCGCGCGCACCGACGAGCTTGAGGCCGCCCTCAATCCGGCCTTGCTCGCCCGCCGCCATGAGCTGGTCGAAGAGATAGTTCTGCATTTCGATCGGGTGGTGCAGTTCCCAGCCGAGCTCACCTGCATAGGCGACCCGGATCGCCGTGGTCGGGCACATCTTGAGGTCTAGCCGGCGGCCCGAGAGCCAGGGGAAGCGCTTGTTCGATAGCGCGGTCTCGGGCTCGGGATCGACGACCAGGGGCCTTAGCAGCTCGCGCGATTTCGGGCCGGCGATGGCGAAGACGCCATATTGCCCGGTCATGTTGGCCAGGAACATTGGCCCGTCGATGGCCTGCCGGTCTTCGACCATCTTGGCCAAATAGTCGCTGTCATAGGCTTCGGCGGCGCCGGAGGTGACCAGATAGTACTCGTCCTCGGCTTGGCGGAGGATCGTCAGCTCGGTGCGGATCGTGCCGGCCTCGGTCAGCGCATAGGTCAGGTTGGTACGCCCGACGCGCGGCAGCTTGTTGCAGGTCAGCCAGTCGAGGAAACCGGTCGCGCCCGGCCCTTTCAGCACATGTTTGGTGAAGGCGGTTGCGTCTATGAGCCCGACGCCGTTGCGGATCGCCCGGGCTTCCGCCTCGGCGTATTGCCACCAGCCGCCGCGGCGGAAGCTGCGGGTGCCATGGTCGAAGCCCTCGAGTGCGTCCGCCGGCCCGAAATAGTTCGGCCGCTCCCAGCCATTGACCTGGCCGAACTGAGCACCGCGCGCCTTGACCCGGTCGTAGCACGGCGCCGTCTTCAAAGGCCGGCAGGCTTCGCGTTCCTCGTCCGGGTGGTGCAGGACGTATACGTGGGAATAGCATTCCTCGTTCTTGCGGGCGGCGTATTCCTTGTTGACCCAGGACCCGTAGCGGCGCGGATCGAGCGACCACATGTCGATCTCGGCCTCGCCCTCGGTCATCATCTGGGCCATGTAGTAACCGGTGCCGCCGGCGGCGGTGATGCCGAATGAGAACCCTTCCGCGAACCAGAAATTGCGCACGCCGGGTGCGGGGCCGACCAATGGGTTGCCGTCGGGCGTGTAGCAGATCGGACCGTTGAAATCGTCCTTCAGGCCGCAAGTCTCCGACGACGGGATGCGGTGGATCATCGACATGTATTCCTCCTCGATCCGTTCGAGATCGAGAGGGAAAAGATCGGCGCGGAAGCTGTCGGGCACACCGTGGATAAACCGCGCCGGAGCGCCCTGTTCGTAAGGCCCCAGGATCCAGCCACCGCGTTCCTCGCGCACATACCATTTGGCGTCGGCGTCGCGCAGCACCGGGTGCTCTGGGTGATCCTTGCGCCATTCGACCAAGGCCGGATCAGGCTCGGTCACGATATACTGGTGCTCGACCGGAATCGCCGGGATCTGGCAGCCAATCATCGCGCCGATGCGCTGGGCGTGGTTGCCGGAGGCCGTGACCACGTGCTCGCAGCGAATCTCGAAGGTTTCCTCGCCCGGAACCAGGTTGCCGCCCTTCTCGACCATCATGCGGCCCTGAACCAGCCATTCGCCGCCAACGCGCTCGAAGGCATCGACCTGGGCCTTGCGAACGATTTCAGCGCCGTGCTGCCGAGCGCCCTTGGCCATGGCCTGGGTCACATCGGCCGGATTGATGTAGCCGTCGGCCGGGTGATAGATCGCGCCCTTCAGATCCTCGGTCCGGACCAGCGGCCAGCGGTCCTTGATCTGGGCCGGCGTCAGCCATTCGAGCTCGATCCCCACGGTCTCGGCGGTCGAAGCATAGAGGGCGTATTCGTCCATCCGGTCCTGGCTTTGCGCCATGCGCAGATTGCCGACGACTGAAAAGCCCGCGTTCAGTCCGGTCTCCTCCTCCAACGACTTGTAGAACTTGACCGAATAGTCGTGGATATGGCTGGTCGCGTAGCCCATGTTAAAGAGCGGCAATAGCCCTGCCGCATGCCAGGTGGAGCCCGAGGTCAGTTCGTCACGCTCCAGAAGCACCGTCTCCCAACCGGCTTTGGCCAGGTGATAAGCGATGCCGGCGCCCACCGCGCCGCCCCCAACAACAACAACCCGCGAATGCGTTTTCATCGTCTGACCCCGTCCATCGGGTCGGTTCGACCCGGCACTCTTGAAAATCTGGCGCACTCTGGCGCCGAGCGCAAATTCCCGCTCGGAGCCAAGCGACGCTGATGAGCTCTAACGCGACATGTGCTGAGGTGCTTGTGGGTCCGCAGTTCCTCAGTCCCTCTCGATCGGGTATATTTCGCAGCGAGAGAGCAGGGAGATACCAGATGGGCGCATGGGGCGCGGGCGGCTTCGAGAACGACGCCGCGCTGGATTTTGCGGGCACGATTGAGACGGTCGATGACATCCGCTCGGCCTTTTCGATCGAGACGCCCGAGATGCCGATCGACGCGGACAAGGCCAGCGAGATCGTCGCCGCGGCCGAATGCGTCGCCGCGATGATGGGCCGCCCGGCCGACGACATGCCGGACGATTTGCTTGACCGACTGAAAGCGTTCGGCACGCCGGACAAGGCGCTGTTCCACAATGCGCGCGATCACGTTTCGGCGGTGATCTCGCGCAGCGAGCTGGCTGAGCTTTGGGCCGAGGCCGACGATACCGGCGGTTTCAATCGGGCGATGACCGGGCTGATCGACCGGCTGAACCCGGACTTAAAGCCGAAAAAGGGCCGCAAGCGAAAGAAGAAGCCGCCGCAGAACCCCTCGCCTTGCGCCTTCTGCAACGAACCGATGGGCGCCGAGGAATTTTCGATGTTCGACATCTCGGTGGACCTGGGCGAGGGCGTGCCGATCCGAATGGGCAAATGGGCGCATCTGGCCTGCCTCAATGCCCATCTGCACCCGACCCATCTCATCCAGGCCTGGAAGTTTGACCCCGAGGAGACGGCGGAGGATGTGGAGCGCCTTCTGCGCGGTGAGGAGCTCGGCGACTGATCTTAGCGCTGCCGGTCACCGCCTGAGTGGCCGTACGTCGTAGTCCTGACGCAGCTTGCCGAGGCTTTGAACCTCCTCTCTCAGCCAGCCGAGGAAGGTTTCTATCAACGGGCTGGTCTCGCGGCCGGTCGGGCAAACGAAGCGGAACTGTCCGCCGGTGTCGATCCCCATCTTGAACGGCGCAACCAGACGGCCCGCGGCCAGGTCGCGCTCGACCAGCGATCCCCGCGCCAGCACCACGCCACCGCCATCTTGAGCCGCGTCGACCGCATGGTCTGCGTTCGAGAAGCGCGGGCCGCGTGTGCCGTCGGCCTCGACCCCAGCCAGTTTCAGCCACATTGGCCAGTCGGGACATGGGTCCATGAAGATCAGGCTGTCGTCGTGGATGAGCGTTTGATCTGCAAGGTCCGCGGGGCCTTTCAGCGTCTCGGCCAAATCCGGAGTGCAGACTGGCATCACCCAATCATCGGCCAGGGTCTCGCTATAGGCGCCCGTGTCGATCCCGCTGCCGAAGCGGATCGCCGCATCGATCCCGTCACGGTCGAAATCCATCATCCGAAGCGAGGCGACGAAGCGCAGCTCGATCCCCGGATGGGCCTCGGCGAAGCGGAAAAAGCGCGGCGCCAGCCATTTCGCGGTGAAACCTGGGCCGGCGGTGACTGTCAGGACGGTGCCGCCAGTCAGCCGCTCGAGGCTGCGCACCGCCTGGATCAGAGCATCGAAGCCCGCGGCCACGCCGGGCCTCAATGTCCGGCCCGCATCGGTCAGTTCGACGGCCCGGTTGAGGCGGCGAAACAGGGGTGTGCCCAGATGCTGCTCCAGGCTCTTGATCTGATAGCTGAGGGCTGCGGGGGTGACAAACAACTCCTCGGCGGCCTTGGCGAAGCTCATGTGGCGGCCGGCTGCCTCGAAGGCGCGCAGCGCGGTCAGGGGTGGCAAGCGGGCAGCGCTTTCAGACAAGGCCATCTTAACTGAAGATCCAGAAAGTCTCGTTTGTCGTTGAGGGAGGTAGCGCTTAGATTGCCATTCAGCAAGAGGCGCATGGCCCATCAGTTAAAAGGAACTTCAAGATGATCGATCCAATTGAGATGTCGAATGACGACTTTGAACGGGCCTACCGGGTTGCCAAGGCAGGCGGGATGGCTGAACGGGCGCGGATTTTCCGCAGCGTCCTGGACGCGACCTCGGGTATGGTTCGGGGCCTGTTCTCGACGCCCGCGACCAAGCGCGCGGACTGCTGAGCGCGCGGACTCCTAAGCTGGGGGAACCCCGGCAATTTCGGCCAAGATGGCCCCGGCGGCCGTGCGCGGATCCTCGGCCGCCCAGACCGGACGCCCCACCACGATATGATCGGCCCCTTCCGCCAGTGCCGCGGACGGGGTCGCAATTCGCTTCTGGTCGCCGGCCGCCGTACCCGCTGGGCGCACGCCCGGTGTAACGATCAACTTGCCGCGCGCCTCAGGCAGGGCACGGATCAATGCCGCTTCCTGTGGCGAGGCGATCACCCCGTCGGCACCGGTGGCCAGTGCCCGGCGGGCGCGCTCGACGGTCAAATCCCGCACCGCGCCCGGCACGATCAGCATCCCGTCCAAGTCTTCCCGGTTAAGCGAGGTCAGGATCGTGACGGCCAGGATCCGGGTCGGCGCATCGCCGCGGCCCGCCACTGCCGCGCGCACCACCTGGGGGTCACCGTGGACCGTGAGAAAATCGAGCCCGAACCGCGCGAGACCGGCCACCGCCTTTTCCACGGTCGCGCCGATGTCGAACAGCTTCATGTCGAGAAAGACACGCTTGCCCTGGTCTTTCAGTTCGTTCGCCAGTGCCAGGCCGCCGCCGGTCAGCATCCCAAGCCCGATCTTGTAGAAGGAAACCGTTTCTCCGAGCTGTTCGACCAGAGCGCCGGCAGCGAGCGCGTCGGGCAGGTCGAGCGCGACGATCAACCGCTCGTCGGCAGGCGTTCTGGTTGAGAGGTTGGGATGAACGTCATTGGGCATACGTGCCTCCATGAATGCGGCCCATAGATGCGCTGGACGGGCTTGCCGGTCAATAAGAACCTAACCCAAATGGCCTTGTATGGCCCGGGCGAAATGCCCACATCGCATTCGAGGGGACATGCCGGACCGGGTGTCCCGGACATGGAGGCGATGCGCGGCGTGCCGTATGGGCGCCAGGCGCAGACGTGCTTGAGGAGGCAGACCATGAACTTGGAGAAGTTCACCGACCGCGCGCGCGGATTCCTGCAGGCGGCCCAGACAATCGCGCTGCGCGAGGGACACCAAAGGCTTACCCCCGAACATTTGCTGAAAGCCATGCTCGACGACGAGCAGGGACTGGCGGCGAACCTGATCGCGGCCGCGGGCGGCGATGCGCCCGCGGCGAAGCAGGGGATCGATGCGGCGATCGCCAAGATGCCCAAGGTCTCGGGCGGGGGCGACCAGATCTACATGGACACGAGCCTGGCCAAGCTGCTCGACGAGGCTGGTGGGATCGCGGAGAAAGCCGGCGACAGCTTCGTCTCGGCCGAGCGGGTGTTGACCGCGCTGGCGCTGGCCAAGGGCACCGAGGCGGGCAAGGTTCTTGAAAGCGCGGGCGTCCGGCCGCAGCCGCTGAACCAGGCAATCAACGATCTGCGCAAGGGGCGCGCGGCCGACAGCGCTTCGGCCGAGGACAGTTTCGACGCGCTAAACAAATTCGCCCGCGACCTGACCGAAGCCGCCCGCGAGGGCAAACTGGACCCGGTCATCGGCCGTGACGAGGAGATCCGGCGCTGTATCCAGGTGCTGAGCCGGCGCACCAAGAACAACCCCGTGCTTATCGGCGAACCCGGTGTAGGAAAGACCGCCATCGCCGAGGGACTGGCGCTGCGCATCGTCAACGGTGATGTGCCGGAAAGCCTGGTCGACAAGCAACTGATGGCGCTCGACATGGGCGCGCTGATCGCCGGAGCAAAATACCGGGGCGAGTTCGAGGAGCGGCTGAAAGCGGTGCTGACCGAAGTTCAGAACGCGGCCGGGCAGATCGTCCTGTTCATCGACGAGATGCACACCCTGGTTGGCGCCGGTAAGGCAGAAGGCGCGATGGATGCCTCGAACCTGCTGAAGCCTGCTCTGGCACGCGGCGAATTGCATTGCGTCGGCGCCACCACACTCGACGAATACCGCAAGCATGTCGAGAAAGACGCCGCCCTGGCCCGGCGTTTCCAGCCGGTCTTTATCTCCGAGCCGACGGTCGAGGACGCAATCTCGATCCTGCGTGGCATCAAGGAGAAATACGAGGTGCATCATGGTGTCCGGATCACCGACCGGGCGCTTGTGGCGGCCGCGACGTTGGGCCAGCGCTACATCACCGATCGCTTCTTGCCCGACAAGGCGATCGACCTGATGGACGAAGCCGCCAGCCGGCTGCGCATGGAGGTTGACAGCAAGCCCGAGGAACTGGACGCGCTCGACCGCGACATCATGCAGAAGCAGATCGAGGCCGAGGCGTTGAAGAAGGAATCTGACGCGGCCTCGAAGGAGCGGCTCGAAAACCTGGAGAAGGAATTGGCTGGCCTCGAGGAACGCTCGGCTGAACTAACCGCCCGCTGGCAGTCCGAGAAAGACAAGCTGGGCGCCGCGCGCGACTTGAAAGAGCAACTTGACGAGGCGCGCAACCGGCTCGAGATTGCGAAGCGTCAGGGCGACCTGGCCCAGGCCGGCGAGTTGAGCTACGGCACTATCCCCGAGCTTGAGCGGAAGTTGGTGGAAGCCGAAGAAGCCGAACAGTCTGGCGCCATGGTCGAGGAGGCTGTGACGCCTGAGCACGTGGCCGGCGTCGTCAGCCGTTGGACTGGCATCCCTGTAGACAAGATGCTGGAGGGCGAACGCGAAAAGCTGATCCGCATGGAAGAGGTGATCGGCCAGCGCGTGATCGGCCAGGAACAGGCGGTCGAGGCGGTCGCCAACGCGGTGAGGCGTGCCCGCGCCGGACTTTCCGACCCGAACCGGCCGATGGGATCGTTCCTGTTCCTCGGTCCTACCGGTGTTGGCAAGACGGAGCTGACCAAGGCTTTGGCCGAGTTCCTGTTCGACGACGACCAGGCCATGGTTCGGATCGACATGTCCGAGTTCATGGAGAAGCACTCGGTCGCGCGCATGATTGGCGCTCCTCCGGGCTATGTCGGCTATGACGAGGGCGGCGTCCTGACCGAGGCGGTGCGGCGCCGACCCTATCAGGTGGTGCTCTTCGACGAGATCGAGAAGGCGCATCAAGATGTGTTCAATGTGCTGTTGCAGGTGTTGGACGAGGGCCGGCTGACCGATGGCCAGGGCCGCACGGTCGACTTCAAGAACACGCTGATCATTTTGACCTCGAACCTTGGCTCCGAATATCTGGCCAGCCTGCCCGAGGGTGGCAGGGCGGCTGAGGTCGAGGATCAGGTGATGGGCGTCGTGCGCGCGCATTTCCGGCCCGAGTTCCTGAACCGGCTGGACGAGATCATCCTGTTCGATCGGCTCAGCCGCGATCACATGAGCGGGATCGTGCGCATTCAACTCGATCTTCTGGCCGGGCGGCTGGAACCCCGGAAGATCCTGCTGGATCTGGACGATGCGGCGATGGTTTGGCTGGCGGACAAGGGCTATGATCCGGTCTATGGGGCCCGGCCCTTGAAGCGGGTGATCCAGAAGGCGCTACAGGACCCGCTGGCCGAGCTGTTGCTGGCCGGCACCTTGCGCGACGGCGAGACGCTGTCGGTCAGCGCGGGCGAGGACGGGTTGGTGCTTGGCGATCGCGCCAAGGGCGCGCGCCAGGGCGCAATGGCGACGGTGCATTGACGTGCGGCATGGGCGGATAGTTTTTTCTACCCTACTGGTCGGCTTCGGGTGGGGCGATCCCCGCACTACTCGGTTGGATTGTCCGCGGGCAGCGTGCCGGAATCTGCTTCATAGGAGAAACGGCCGGTCGTAGGTTCGGCGCCTGGGTCACGGATTGCCACGCGGCTGCCGAGTAAGAAGCCAGCAAGGAACATCGACCCTGCAAGGATAGCGATCACGCCGACCGTGATCCACATCGGCGTCGCGGTATCCGGCACGACGGCGGTTTGCCGATCCTGATCGCGCGCATCGAACGCCGCCCAAATAGCCGATTGCGGCCGTCGGCTTTGCCGGTCATCGTTTGGTTGGTCTTGCTCGGGTCGGGCTTGTTCGGGTTGGTTGGGGTAGGGTCGATCTGGGCGAGCTCCTCTCCGCAAGCGTTTCTCCCCTGTTTGGGCGTCTGCCGGGTTTTCCCGGCGGAGAATTGATGCAATTGGTTAACGATAGATTGACGCAACGCGCGGCCGAGCGAGGGAGGCGTAAATGGCAGTTTTGCAGACCCAAGGGGTACACCACATCACGCTGAACGGCGCCGACCGGCAGACCTCGATCGATTTCTGGGAAGGAGTGCTGGGGATGCCGTTCGTCTTCGAGCAACCGAACCTGGACGATGCTTCGGTCAATCATCTCTATTTTGATCCGGGCGATGGGCGCCTAGTCACGGTCTTCACCGAGGAGAGTCGGCAGCCCGGTGGCCGGGTGCAGGACCAGATCGGCTCGGTCCATCACCTGGCCTTCCAGGTGAGCCTGGCCAGCTACAAGCAGGCAGCGCGGCGGCTGGACGAGGCAGGCATACCCAATACCGGCGAAATCGACCGGGGTTTTATGTGGTCGATCTATTTTCAAGATCCACTAGGCCTGAGGATCGAACTGGCTTGCTACAAGTTCGAGCCGCCGGCGGGGACGACCCACGCCCAGGTGTTGCGCCGGGCCCATGACATCCGCGTTACGCGCGACGGCGGGAATATCGAGGATCGTGACCTGGCCGACGCGATCGCGGCAATCGTCGCGGATCAGGGCTTGAGCTTGAATGGTTCCGACTGAACCGATTCGCCTGATTCCCGGCTGAACTGCGTGCGGGCGGATCAATTCGCCGCGCATGCGGTGGTTCACCAGCGCGCGATGCCGCACCGCACCAGCGCAGGGCGAGCCGCACGTGTTTCGTCAATCTTTCCCGGTCGCGACCCGCACGAGTTGAGAACCTACATCAAGCGCGATGCCCCGGAACCGCACAACCAAGTCGGGTGCTGCACTGGGAAATTCTGGTTATAGCTGTCCAGAATCGCTAGGCTTTGCGGGCATTTAACGGGGGGAGACGCAGGGCGGGCGAGAGCCTGGCCCGGTCGTTCACCCCTGAGATAGAACCCTTAGTTGGAACGGCGGCCCGCAATGCGTGTGTTTCCAGTTCTAGGCGCGATCGTCGCCTCGATTTCCCTCTCGACCGCTCACGCTGCCGAGGACGGCGTCGGCGAGGCGCTAGCAGTGATCGATCAGGCAAATGTGTCCGGCCAGATCGGCGATCGGACGCTGGCGGTGGGCGCGGCGATTTTTCTGGGCGACGTGGTTAAGACCGACGCGATCGGCGAGGCGCAGCTTCGGTTCCAGGACGGCACCCGGATGGTAGTGGGACCGAATTCCTCCCTGATCATCGAAGAATTCCTGTTCCGGGGCAAGGCGGCGGAGAACCGTTTCGCGGTCAAGGCGCTTGGGGGTGCGTTCCGCTTCGTCAGCGGAAATCTCGGTGACAAAGGTTACCAGATTCGAACACCCTCAGGCACTATCGGCGTGCGCGGGACGGCCTTCGACTTCACCGTCAGCGAAATCTCGGGCACCGAGCTGGTCCTGCTGGAGGGAGCGGCGACGCTCTGCGGCAGCCAGGGCAATTGCGCGGCGGTGGCGTCGTCTTGCGGTCTGCTGCAAACGACGGACGGCAAGCGTGTGCGCGAGGTTGAGATCGAGGACGGCCGGGTCGATCAGACACGGCGCAGCTTTCCCTATTTGAAAGATCAATCGTCCCTACTAGAGCCGTTCCGGCAATCGAGCCGTGGCTGCACGGCGGATTCGCCGGGCAATGCGACCGGTCTGGAAGGAATTGAGTCGGCTGCGGTTGCGCCCGCCGCTGAACCGGAGCCAGCGCCCGAGCCCGAAGCCGCGCCTGCGCCCGCTCCGGATCCAGCGCCCGGTCCCAGCCCGGCGCCGAGCGGCCGGGGCAACAACGGTCTCGGCAACGGCGGCGAGGCCAGTCAGGGAGAGGATCCGAGCGCCAGTACCGATCCCAGCAACCCAGGACGTGGGGGCGACGCGAGCACAGGCGGCGCTGGCAACGGAAATGGAAATGGCAACGGTGGCGGTAATGGGGGCGGCGGTGACGGCGCCGGCTCTGGCGATGCGTCGGGAGCCGACGGCGACGGCGATGGCGGTGCTGGCAACGGTGGCGGCAATGGCAATGGCGGCGGGAACGGTGGCGGCAATGGCAATGGCGGCGGGAACGGCGGCGGCAACGGGAATGGCGGCGGCAACGGGGGCGGTAACGGCAACGGCCGCGCCTGATGGCTCCGTCCGGGCCAGCGTCGGCCGGGCAAGGCCGCAGCCGAAGATCACGGCACGGTAAGCTAGCACGCAACCTCTCGATCTTCGCGATCAGCCTTCTCTGCGTTGTTCTGTTGACCGTTCTGCGCGCGGTCGATCCTTTGCCTGTGCGAAATGCGCGCGAGACTTCCTTCGACCTTTTGCAGCGGCTGTCGCCCCGTGCCTATGCGGACGCGCCGGTTCGGATCGTGGATATCGACGAAGCCTCGTTGAGGGCGCTGGGTCAATGGCCATGGCCCCGCCACATGCTGGGCGAACTGGTCGACAGGCTTCACGCGGCGGGCGCGGCAACGGTCGCCTTCGATGTGATCTTTGCCGAGGCGGATCGTCTGTCGCCGAACCGGTTGGCAGCTGATCCGCGCTTAAGTGCGGTGTTGGGCGGCGCGGGACCGCTGCCTGACAATGACCGGGTCTTCGCCGATGCCATGGCGCGGGGCGCTGTGGTGATCGGCTTTGGCAGCGCAGCCGACCCCGGTCCGCCGCCACCGGTGAAAGCGGGCTTCGCCTATACTGGCGAAGATCCCGCCGGCTACGCTCTTCCTCTTGGCGGTGCGGCTCCCGTGCTGCCGGCTCTCGCCGAAGCGGCGGCAGGGATTGGTGCGGTCCTGCTGAGCCACGACGTCTCGTCGAGCGTGGTGCGGCGCACTCCAATGCTGTGGTCGGATGGCGAGCAGCTCTATCCCAGTCTGGCCGCCGAGGCGCTGCGGGTTGCGCAAGGGGCGCAAACCTATGTCGTCCACGCGGACCCACGGACTGGCGGTGTCCAGTCGCTCAGGATCGGTGCCTTTGAGGTGCCGACCGAGCCCACGGGCGAGCTGAACATGCATTTCACCCCGCACCGGGACGATCGGTATGTCAGTGCGGCAGACATCTTCGACGACGACAAGCTGCGCGCGTTGGTGCCGCGGATAGAAGGGCGGATCATCCTGGTCGGCACGTCGGCGACCGGGCTCTTCGATATCCGCAAGACCACGCTGGGCGAGAACGTGCCAGGGGTCGAAATCCACGCCCAGGCGATCGAGCAAATCGTCGGCGGTCAGTTCCTGTACCGACATGACTGGACCCGGGGGCTTGAGATCCTGGCCCTTGTGATCGCTGCGCTGATCATCTCGGCGACGACCTTGTTCAGCGGCGCGCGGCTGGCGCTCTTTTTCGGGGGCGTCGTGGCGGGTCTGATCTGTCTCGGCGCCTGGGACGCATTGGGGCGCTATCAGGTGTTGCTAGACCCCAGCTTTCCGTTGGCGGGCGGGCTGGCGATCTGGTTCGTGGCGACCTCGTTTCGGTATCTTACGTCCGATCGCGAGCGCCGTGTGATCCGGGGTGCCTTCAGCCACTATGTGCACCCGACCGTCCTGCGCGAAATCGAGCGCAGCCACCGCGAGCTGCGGCTGGGGGGCGAGAATTGCGAGTTGACGGTGCTGTTCACCGACGTGCGCGACTTCACACAACTCAGCGAGCGGATCGCGCCCGAGGAAGTCGTGACCTTCTTGAACAAGCTGCTGGACCGGCTAGGCACCGAGATTGCGCGCGAGGCCGGCGTCATCGACAAGTTCATCGGCGATTCCGTGATGGCGTTCTGGAACGCGCCGCTACGACAGGAGGACCATGCGAGGCGGGCCTGCGCGGCCGCGCTGAAGATGCGGGCGGCGGTGGCAGAAATGAATGCGGGCGCGGGCTTCGGCTTGCCCGAGATCGTCGCCAAGACCCACACGGTGGAAATTGGAATTGGGATCAATACCGGGCCGGCTTGCGTCGGGAATGTGGGCTCAGCCGAGCGGTTCGACTATTCGGCGATCGGTGATGCGGTGAACGTGGCGGCACGTGCAGAATCCGCCTCCAAAGAGGTGGGCTACGACATCGTCGTGGCCGAATCGACCGCCGCGGACACGCCGGACCTGGCCTTTGTCGAGGCAGGCCGGGTGGCACTGAAGGGTAAGGCCGAGCCGGTGGCCCTCAAGATCCTTATCGGCGGCGCCGAGGTGAAGGCCTCCGATGCATTCGCCGAATTTGACGCGCGTTTCGGGAAGATGATCACTGCCCTCGCAGAGGGGGACCGCGACCTGGGCGACCGCGCCATGGCCGATTGCCGGGGTCTGGCCGTGGTGCTGGATCCGAAGCTCTTGAGGTTCCTCGACCGGGTGCCGCAGCGGATCGGGGATTTCCAGGTGGGCCGCCGCCCGCGCATCGGCTTGGTGGCCGAGCGGGGAAATTCTACAATGCCCCGGCCGTGAGCCGAGGCCTCGATGGATTGCGATGATCGTCGAGATCCCGGATCAATCTCGGGACATTCTGGCTTTGAAAGGAAAGGGCCGCCCCCATGGGGACGACCCAGGCTTAGTCGCCGAGCTTCACCAGGCCGTTCATCAGGCCCTCGGTTCCGCCGAGCACGGTGAGGTTGCCCACCTTGCCGGCGATACCATCAAGCGCCTCGAGCTCCTTCAACCGCAGCATGACCGGGTTCTCGGCCATCACCTTGGCGGTGTTGAGCAGCGCCCAGGTGGCAGCCGTCTCCTCGCGGCGGCGGATGACGTTGGCTTCCGCCTCCTTCTCGGCCGCCACGACGCGGTTCAGGATCTCGCGCATTTCGCCCGGCAGGATCACATCCTTGAGCGCGATCTCACCGACCTCGATGCCGATCTCGGCCATCTCGGCGCGGACCTTGCTCGCGGCCTTGGCGTCGACCGTCACCTTCTCGGCCAAGAGCTGGTCGAGCGTGCGCGCGCCCAGCGTCTTGCGGAAGGCGAACTGAAGCGCCCGGTGCAGTGCCTCGGCGAAGTCGTCCACCGCGCTGGCCGCCAATTCCGGATCGGTCACGCGATAGTTGGCCGCGATGTTGACCCGGATGGTGACACGGTCGGCGGTTAGCACATCTTGGCCCGCCACGTCGTGCACGGTCCAGCGGGTATCGACCAGCTTCACCTGCACGGCGCGTCCGGTGTTCCAGAATAGATGGACGCCCGGCGTCAGCGTGCCCTTGAAGACACCGCCGAATGTCAGCAGCCCGACCTGGCCCGGCTCGACCGTCGCTTTGTGGGCGATGGTGCTCCAGCCGCCGCGCTCGATATGGGTGCGCAGCTCCTCCGCGATCTCCATCCGGTCGTTCAGCGGGAATCGCTTGATCTCCCACGGGCCAGCATCGGTCCAGTAGACCCCGCGCTCCTTGGCATTGCGCGCGACCGCGTGCAGCGCACCTTCGCGCATCAGCACCGCGACCTCGCCGTCCGCCGGCTCGAGCACGGTCAGGTGCTCGGCCGCCAACGCAGCGCGCTCGCGCAACAGCGCCCTCTCGAATTTCGAGTCAAAGGCCGGGCTGTTCAGGTCGTGGCGCTCGGCCACGAGCGTCCGGTCGCGGTTCGCGATCAGGTGTTCGCCCGGGCCGAGGATTCCGACGAACCGGCCCTTGTGGAGCGCGACCACACGCTCGTTTTCGGCAACCAGGACGCGGGAACGGCCCAGAAGCCAGTCAATTAATTTGGTCATCATCGTCGTCATTCCTCTCTCGTTTCGCTCTGCGTGCGCAGTCTCCTTTGCAGGTTCCCGCCGGCCCATCCGGACGGGATCAGGTGAAGCCTCGGGGCCGGCCAGCCGTCCCTGGCCACGGGCCGGGGAGAGCGGGCGTCGGAGAGCCTGGGCGGGGCGTCGGCCGCTCTCGGGTCGCCCCCAGATTGGCCTTGGCCTGGCCCAAGCGCGCCTTGGCCTTCACCCCCGGCACTGGCCGCCAGCGACGGGCGGTGGCTGGGTCAAACCCTGCCCGCCCGAAGGCGGGAGGAAATATCGCCGGCCTCTGCAAGGCCAGCCCCGAGACCCAATATTTGACCACGACCTGAACGTGGTGCTGCTTTTCAGGCAGCGGTTGGAAGGAGGGATTCGAACCCTCTACCCACGGAGTATCAGTCCGTTGCTCTACCCAATGAGCTACATCCATTGGTGGAATAGGGCGGAATCGAACCACCGGCCTCCGGGCCTCGAGCCCGGCGCTCTCCCACTGAGCTACTGTTCCATCCCCATCCGTCACGACCCGGCCCAGGCATACGGCGCCCGCAAGGCGGACCCGCACCGGAGGAGGCGAAAGCTCCCGCCGCTTGGGCTCGGCGCTTCGGACTGAGGTCGTGGCTTCTGGTTCGAATCGCTGTGGACAGGCAAGCGCGCGCCGTGGCGGAATGTCGCGATGATCGAGGACTGTTGCGCGCGCGCGACAGTTTGCGGCGGTTTGGTGACCGGCTGGTTCGCGCCGTGGCGACGGATGCCGGGTCGCCCGGATTCAAACAAAAAAGTTTGGATTATATACCCTTAGGCACTGCGCATACTTGCGGACGTCTGCGCCACATACCGCGCCGAGCCGGTTGTGGGCCCGAATGACCGCCTTGCTTCCGCCCGATCGCTCCCTCGTCAAACCACATTCTTGAGGTTTTCTCGGACAGAGTTGGATGCGTGGCGTGTTCTATGCGTATGGGGGTGGATTTTAGATTTCGCGTGGGGGCGCGTTTGCGATGTGGAGTAGGGTGAAAGAGCTGACCGACCGGTTGAGTCCGGACGAGAAGCGGTCGCTGGAGGAGCTGGATCAGGGCCCAATTCGGGAACAGATTCCCTTCCGGCACGCGGAACGTTTCCTCGGTCTGGGCCTGGCGGAACTTTCGCTGGGGCGCCTGGACCTGACGATCGCCGGAAAGCAGCTCTTGGGGACGCTGCGCGGAGCCTGATCCGCGCCGGCCTCGGAAGATGGAAGACCCCGGTCCGGTGGCCGGGGTCTTCTTTTTTTGGGCGGACGATCATGTCCACCCTACCGGCTCTACGAAGTTGGCGCTTCAGGACATCCGCTCGAGCGCCAGAGCGATGCCCTGACCGCCGCCGATGCACATCGTGACCAGACCGTAGCGGCCCTGGATACGATCGAGCTCGGCCAAGCATTTCAGGGCCAGGATCGCGCCAGTCGCGCCAATCGGGTGACCGAGCGCGATCGCGCCGCCATTCGGGTTGACCTTGGCGCCGTCGAAGCCGAGGCCCTGATTGACTGCAAAGGCCTGGGCCGCGAATGCCTCGTTCGACTCGATGACATCGAAGTCCTCCTTCGACAGGCCGGTCTTTCCTAGCAGCGTTTCGACCGCCGGGATCGGCCCGAGCCCCATGACCTGCGGCCGCACGCCCGCGTGAGCATAGCCGAGCAACTTAGCCCGCGGTTTTAGTCCTGCTGAATCCGCGGCGCTTGCCTCCGCCAGCACGATCGCCGCGGCGCCGTCATTTATGCCGCTGGCATTGCCGGCGGTCACGGTGCCGTCTTTCTTGAAGGCGGGCCGCAGCTTGGCGAGGTCGTCGGCGGTGGTCTCTGGCTTCGGGTGCTCGTCCGTGTCGAAGACGATGTCGCCCTTGCGGGTCTTGATTGTGAAAGGCTCGATCTGGCTCGCAAAGCGGCCATCGGCCATGGCGGCGCCGGCGCGATGCTGGCTCTCCAGCGCGAAGGCATCCTGATCTTCGCGGCTGATCTGGCGTTCCTCGGCGATGTTCTCGGCGGTGACGCCCATATGGCCGGTGCCGAAGGGGCAGTTGAGCGCGCCGATCATCATATCGACGACTTTGGTATCACCCATCTTCTGACCGAACCGGGCGGTCTGCATGGCGTGCGGGCTGCGCGACATTGCCTCGGCCCCGCCCGCCAGCGCGTAGTCGGCGTCACCCATGGCGACGGCCTGCATGGCCGAGACGATCGCCTGGGCACCCGAACCGCAGAGCCGGTTGACGTTCATCGCGGGCGTCGTGTCCGGGATTCCCGCCTCGATGGCCGCGACGCGGCTGAGATACATGTCGCGCGGCTCGGTATTGATCACATGGCCGAAGACCACGTGGCCGATTTGGCCGCCCTCCACGCCCGAGCGAGAAAGCGCCGCTTTGGCGACATGGGCCGCGGTGTCGATGGGGGCGGTGCCGGAAAGTGCGCCGCCGAACGTGCCGATGGCGGTACGGGCACCGTCGAGAATGACGACGTCACGGGACATGAGGATTCCTCCAATTTTTCTGAACAGGGTAAGTCTTCACCTATGCTGCAGTGCAACACAAGGCGCAATCTGACGCAGTTATATCGAGGTCCGCCTTCCGCGCTTCCACCTCCCCGCCCAACCACCAATCGTCCACAAATGCGTATGATTGGTGGTTGGGCGGGGAGGTGGAAGCGCGGAAGGCGGACAGAAATCTCAATGAATGAGCGGCACTCAATTCCTAGTGTCGCGGATCCAGACCTCGACCCGGCGGTTCAGGTCGCGGCCTTGCGGAGTGTCGTTGCAGCCCACCGGGGTCAACTCTCCGTAGCTTTGAACCAAGATCGGCACAGTATCCAGCGCGCCCGCCTCGACCGAGGCATTGAACGTCTCGAGCACACGGCGCGCACGGCGTTCGGCCAGTCCGCGATTGACGTTGAAATCGCCGACCGAGTCGGTAAAGCCCACCAGCAGGATATCCTTGCCCCGATATACGCCCTGCGCCAGCAATTGCGCGAAGCGTTCGGCCTGGGATTGCGACCGGCGTTCGAGATTGCTCGAACCCTCGTTGAACCGGAAGGTGATTGACAGTCTAGCGCCGCCGCGCAGTTCGCCCAGCATCTCGCGGAAGACAGGCAGCGAGAAATCACCCTTGGCCGTTACACTGTTGGCCAGCCGTCCGCCCTGGACCTCGATGCTCTCGGTCTCGATCGAGCGGTCCACGAAGCCCGCGTCACCGATGATCGGCTGGGCCGCATTGGACAGCGAGAAGTCGATGAAGCCACGCGAGCGGGGCGTCTGACCCGTGTCCGGCACATATGCGTAGAGCCGCCGGCCCAGCGGGTATTCCTCGGTCTTGATCGCGAAGGTCGTCGGCGGGGAGATCAGCCCGCAGGGTTGCCGGATCGCCACAGCTTGCGCGCCACGCTGAAAAGCGAAACTGGTGAAGCCGATCCCGCTTGGGTCGATCGAGATCAGGTCCGAAAGGTCCGCATGGTCCCCCAGTTGCTCGGCCGTGTCGGCCAGTTCGAGCTGGCGCGGTGCCAGGACCAGCCTGTTGAAAACTTCGAGCGTGCCCGAGCTCTGATCAGGGGTGTAGAGATTGATCACCTGATCACGCCCGCCGACCTCGCGCCAGTTGACGATCCGGCCGGCGAAGATCGCGGCGATCTGGTCGATTGTCAGGATGCGTACCGGATTGTCGGGATGGGCGATGGCGATCAGCCCGTCCAGCGCCAGGATCTGTTCCTCGGCGGTGCCGCGCATATCGGTGACGCCTTGCTCGCTGCCAGCCATCTGGCTTGACGCGATCCCGATCGCGGCGCTGCCATCGGCGAGTGCGGGATAGGCGGTCGCCGTGCCATGGGCGCTGACACTGATGGTCGCGATCTCGCCGCCGGTGTCATCGACGACGCGATAGATGTGTTCGTTGATGCCTGCGCCAACCTCGCGCAGCACAATCGCGTCCAACGAGTCGCCGTAGCCCTCGATCAGGGCGGGCATCAACCCGTCGCCGATCACGTTCGAGCCGGCGATGTCGAACTGGCCGCCGGCGCCGCCCTGGCCCGGGCAGCCCTCGCCATTGCATGTGACTTGTGCAGCGTCGATCTTGACCACGCCGACCGCGGTGCGCAGCGTGTAGACCTTGCCGTCGTAGTCGATCAGTTCACCCTGGATCGTGGTAGAGCCGTCAAGCGAGACCAGGCCGACATCGGGCCCAGCAATTGACGGCGAGGGTTGCAGGCAGGAAAGCGCCGCGATGACGGCGATAGCCGCAATCCCGGCCGGTTGCGATACCCGCTGCGATAACCGCCGCGCCATCCCAAGCATCAGCGCCCCCTCCAATGCGGTCCATGGCCGCCATCCAAGCAATGACCTAACGCTTCCGCACCACGATGTCATCAATCGCATCGGGCACGAACCCGCCGCTGGCGGCAAGCGCCGCGCAGTCGATCGGCGCCAGAAGGCCTAGACGCGGGCGCATTAGCTTACCCTTTCGGGTCCGCAGCACAACGTAGTCCGGCATGCCTCCCGCGCCGCCGCCACCGCATCCGGCCGCAGGGGCGCTACCCCGGCCGAGGCCCAGATCCAGCCGAACGATGCCCTCGCCGCCGCGGCGGCGGTGCCAAAACGTGTAGATCTCGACCGTTTGTCCGGTGCCATCAACTGGCGCGTATTCCAGCATATAACCGCCGCCGCGGCGGCGAACATCATCGTGGCGCCGTGGATTGGCGGGCCCCACATGGTCCGGATCCCCTGGCGCGGCGCCGAATTCGAAGGCGTGGAGTTGAAGCTCGGTGGCGCTCTCGGTCGCGACCGCGACTCGGTCCATTTTCTCGGTATCATTGAAGGCGATGTTGAAGCTCAGCTGTGTGTCGTCGGCAAAGCGGATGGTCGCGTCGCTTGCATGTTGAAATCCGGGCGCTGCTATGGTGCCGGTGCCGGCCCCGTCAATTTGGATCGCGAATCGCAGGCCTTCGTAGCTAAGCTCGGCAACCGTACCCGCATGACAGGGAGACTCGATGATTGCAAAAGTGATCGCCGCCGCGCGCGTGTCGAGGGTTAGCGACGGGGGAACGGTGCACGGTTCCGCCGGCGGCGTGCGGGCGGCGAGCTCGGTCCCGGATGTCTCCTCTTGCGGCGCAGGCGTGGTGGCCGCGTCCGGATCTTTCAGTTCCGGTGGCGGCGTTGTGTCGACCCGGGTGACGCTCGGAGCGAGGTTCGCCGCTTCGCCTTGCCGAAGCACTGCAACCGCCTCGTCGGGCGCTTCGCTTCCGGGTTCCGTCGCAGCCGCGCCAGCGAGCGCCTGGGGCTCGGCGCGCCGGATCGTTGCGGGGCTGTCTTGTGTTCCCTCGACCGGCTTGACCGTGGCCGTTTCAGACGTTTGATCCTGACTGGCGGCCGTTTCGATTGCGCCGCTTTCGGGTGTTGTCACGGCGATCCCGCCCGGCTGGGCCGGCGCGGTCGCTTGCGGATCCAGCGCGGCCTGTTGTTCCGGGTTGGGTTCACTGGCACCCGCCGCAACGCTTTCAGCAGACCCTTGCGGATCGGCGACCATGTCCTGGGCGGTGATGGAATCCGGCGTGCGGGACAAGGCGACCTCGGGTGTCACGGCCGCGCCCTGCTCGCCCGCGAGGGCGTCGGTTGTATCGACGACACGCGGGGCGGCGCCCGCACTCTCGCGCGCGATCCCGGCGCCCGAGCCCGAGCCCCCCAACGAGGCGCCGCGTGCTGTCTCCGGCAGCTCGGCAATCGTCGGCGCCTCCGGCTTTGGCACCGCGGGTGCCTGAGCGGCAGCACCGCTGGTCGTCAATCTGTCTTGAGGGGCCGTGGGCGCGGCGGGGGCGGTCGTTGCGTCGGCCGCGGCCTGCACTTCGGTACTGGGCGCCTGGGGCTGCGGTGCGGGCGTGTCGCGCTGGGCGCTCTCCGCCGCGCGCTCCGTCATCTCGCCGAGGCGCACGGTTACCCGGACTTCGCCTGGCTGATTGCCGCGCCCGTTGACCGCGTAGTAGAAAGTTTGGACGCCCACGCATCGGCCGGCGGGCATGTAGTGCGCGACGCCATCCTCTGCGAAAACCCGGCCACAATCGGGCTGGGCAATGATCAGCAGCCGTTCCGCGTCGCCCTCCTCGATGCCTTGATCATTCGCCAGCACATCGATGTCGCTCAGCACGTTTGCCCGAACGATCACGTCGTCCGTGATATGGGCAAAGCGCTGGGTTTCGCCGCCGAAATATTCCTCGAAGACATCGATGCGCTGAACCAAGGTGCCGATCGCGATCAGGATCACCACGACGGTCAGCATAGACATCATTCGGTCGTCTTTTAGCAAGCGATGGGGCTCCCGCTGTCACGCCGCATGCCGTTGCGGCGATTTCCACAATGAAAACACGATCTTGCTTTTATGTCCGAAACTCTATGGTGAGGCAAGCGGGGCCGTTGACGTCAAATTGGGGTCGACCAAAATTTCGACGCATCATTGGTCGGGAAACCTCTATGCAGCCGTTGGAAATTCGCGCCGTCCGGCGCTTGGGCGCCGCCGTGGCGAAGACGTGCCGCATCTGCGCGCGCAGGGTATGCGGAGGGCAGATTTGACGGACGCCGTCCGGAACCTGGTTTTTATCTCAGACGGCACCCTGTCGACGCTGAAGCCCGGCTGCGAGACCAATGCTGGCCAGGTGTTGCGGCTGTTGGAGCAGGTCGGCCGGTCGCGCGCCCAGCATTTCGACTATGACCCGGGCGTTCAGGGAAGCGGCTGGCGCCGATGGTGACCGATTTCCACGACCATGCGTTGGGCGGGCATATCCAGCACGGCTACCAGGCCCTGGCGATCGACGAGGACCGCAGCGCTTTTGCGCCGATCCTCTGGCAGCGCTCGCGCGATTGGGAGGGCCGGCTGGAACAGGCCTGGTTTCCGGGCGTCCATGGCGATGTGGGCGGGGATATTCGGCGCAAGGCGGCGGCGCGACCCTTCGCCAATCTATCATTGAATTGGATGCTGCGCCGTGCCGCCGATTTGGGCCTGGTCCTGCCGGAGGATTGGCGGGCGCAGCTCCCGGAAGACAGTGGCGCGCCCTCGGTCGGACCACGGCGCGGGGCCGCGAAGTTCTACCTGCTGCGCCAACCCAGGGCCACCGGCGGGGGAGACGGCGAGATCATTCACCTGAGCATCCGTGAGCGCATGGCGGCCCTGGCGGGGTATCAGCCAAGGGGGCGTGTGGACGGACGGTAGCGGAGGGTTGGCGTCGCGGGCGGCGTTCGGCGGCGAGGACCCGGCGGGTCGGCCATGGAGGGTGGTGAGGTGTGAGAAGAGCCAGGCTCTCACATGTGAGATTCCTATTACTAGTCTGAATTTCCTTATGAATTCCCGCTGTTAACCGATTTTTCACGGATGGAGCGCGCTGGTACGCTTTCCTGCGCTACGGGTGTGGGGCCGGTGCGGCGCGATGCGCGAAGATTGGTCAATTGAGCGCACGGCGCGATCGCACCGCCTGTGGAAGACTGCTTGGAGCCCAATTAAGACCCCGGTGTCATTGCCCGAATTGACTGATATCGTGCCTCTGTGACCTGAAGGCGCTCAACGCTGAGATAACGGACGGTGGACCAAGTGGGATCAAAGAAGGACCTGATCCGAAAGCTTCTGAAAGGCATCGAAACCGGGGATGCAACGGCGGCGGCCGTTGTCAATGAGGTGAAGTACATCCAGCACAATCCCCAGACTCACGAGGGAAGCGAGGGCCTTGCAGCGCTCTTTGCACGATTGTCGAAGACGAACCCACGGGTGACATTCGTTCGAGTCTTCGAGGATGGCGATTTTGCCTTCGCGCACAATGAATACGACTTCTCCAGTCGAAGGGTCGCGTTCGAGGTCTTCCGGTTCGAGGAAGGTCAAGCTGTCGAGCATTGGGACAATATCCAGCCGAAACAGGGTCCCAATCCCTCGGGCCGCGGCATGTTAGACGGAGCAACTGAGATCACCGATCTGGACAAGACCGAGGCCAACAGGGACTTCGTCCACTCCTTCGTCGATGATGTGCTTGTTCAGCGGAGACTTGGTCGTCTCAAGAGATACCTTGATGACGCAATGATACAGCACAGTCCCGAGATCGCCGACGGCACGGCGGCATTTCGCTCGGCGCTGGAGGCCACCGTGAACGGAGGTCTCCGAGTCCGATACGATCGGCTCCACAGAGTCCTCGTGGAGGGCAATTTCGTGCTTTGCATGTGCGAAGGTTCGAGAGACGGCGTCCATTCCAGTTTCTACGATCTCTTCCGCGTCGCTGACGGCAGGATCGTGGAGCATTGGGATACGATCGAGGCCATTGCCCCGCGCAGCGAGTGGAAAAACGACAACGACAAGTTCTGACGCCGGTCTGGTTCGAGTTCGGCAATCCCGGAAAGTTGACCTTCGATCGACGGCAGCCTGGTCCGCACTGCCGACACTCATGATTGGCACAGAGTTGGTTAGTCTTTCGGATGCAGCGAAGGCCTGCTCCGGGCCCAAACTATCTGATGCTACACTGCGTTCGAATGGCAGCGACTGGGGTATGTCCGACGCTCAGTTTGCGTTCGCTGTACGTATTCCTGACCCAAGTCGGAAACACCGATTGTGGCATTCTCAAGGGAGAACTCTAATATCTGTCCTCACTTCGTACCTGCGCTACCGGGGACCAGTCACAGATCAAGATCAGGTCACTGGTCACAGACCCACGACCTTTTCCACTGACCCGGGTAACTCAATACATACTCTTCGAGCTTCTGGACATATTTCTGGACGATCGCCTCGTACGGCTCATCGTCATTGTCCTCTGTCGGTTGGATAAGAGGACTCTCAATGTTAACTGTTAAAATGCCAGTGTCTCTTCTCACAGTATATACTGGTAGCAGGACTGCCTTCGAATTGCGGGCGAGGTGCATGGGCCCAGTGGCGATGCGCACACTGGAGCCCATAAAGGCTACCTGTGCAGTCTTGCGGGCCTCACGACCGAACGTAATGGAGACGACCTGATTGTCCTCCAGCCTGTCGTAGAGGGTCTTGAGTGCCGATCCTGACCCCCTGCCATCGGCGATGCACACGCGTTCCGCCAAATACCTGTCTTCTATCCGAGTCCAGATCGGGTTCAGGATACGAACGCCAAACAGAGAGGGTGTGAAGCCATGGCTTGGTCGGCTGAGGTGACTGACCCGGTACCCGGCGTCATGCAGTCCCTTCTTTGCCACCAAATCGCTGTAGATGAACGGAGCGACCCAAAGCAAAACACCATATCCCTTTTCGCGTGCCGCTTCAATGTGTTCGGTGCCGGTCACCTGGATTTCCGGATGCCATCCGCCTGGCCGGTAGTCACGATAAGCCTGCATGCGGGCCACGTAGAAATGGGCGTAAACCGTGGTTTCTATGCTCTTTGCTTTGGAGGGATCAATGCGGTCGCGGAACCTGCGCCAATGGCGTTCTTGACGTGCCCTCGTTCGCCCGACCCGCAAACTCGTTCGCCCGACCCGCAAAGATGCGAACAGACTGGCGATGCCGCGTGCGATGGAATCCCAATGCCGTTCCGGAACCGTCCAAGATATGACTGCTAGGATCGGAATTCCTACTAGCTCGATGAGGTCCTTGACCTGTATCAGCCGGCGCGCCTTTTCGGACATTGTCTAGGTGTACTCCTTCTCTCGGATTCGAGGCTGAAACTTCCTGAGGGCACGAATGTGCACCGGGCTCGAACGTGAGAAATTGAACCGCGCTGTCTTGCACGCGCATCGCCCAATGCTACGAGAAGACCACAAGAGATTTCACATCACTCGGCGACCTCGCGATCATGACTGCCCGCAATGACGGATCCAGAGCGAAGTTTAGTGGATGACTACATCGTCTGCTACCTCGTTCTATGCGCCTTTCGCCGACCATAGTTTGTCTTGTGGGGACCACGTGCCGTGCGTTTGAGACCGGGAGGAATGCCAGCGCTCTTGATACGACCCGGGCGCACCTAGACTATGGCACGTGCCCAGTGCGCGGCCGCCTTGGCGAAGCGTGGGAGCGCCTGTCGCTTTCGCCTCACGCTGCGGCGATCAATCTGACGGGCGAGTCTGGTCGGGAGATGACGCAAGGGCGACTGATCTCTGAGCTCGAGTGTCGGTCTCTGGCACTTATTAGACTTAGCTAAAATGGCAGCAATCGAGATCGAACCGGACATTCGAGATTTTGCTCGAACGGCAGCCCCATCCGCACAGCGGACGATTGTCTCACGCCAATCGGGTATGCCAATCCGCTCATCCCGCCCGCTCGTACACATGAATGCAGTGAAAGACGTCCGGCTCGCCATAGGGCATGGATTGGAAGGGCGCGGTGGCGAAGACAGGGCGCCAGGCGCCGGATTGGGTCAGGCGCTCCAGCGCCGCCGGGTAGGCTGGGTCCTGGGTTGCGTCGTCACGGAGCGAGAAGACCAGGCGGCCGCTGGGACGGGTGACCCGGATTAGGTCGTCGAAGCTCTCGGGCGGGGCGTGGCCCGGCGTGATGGTGCCGCAGGAGAGAACGGCGGCGAAGGTGCTGTCCGGGAAGTCGAGCCGCCCGCCGAGCGCCATCTGGCGGAGGTCCGCGTAGATCCCTTTGGACCGGGCCACTGCCAACATCCCCTCGGAGAGATCGATTCCAGTGAAAGGTCCATATCCCAAGGCGGCCAGGGGCTCGGCCTGAATGCCGCCGCCGCAGCCCGCGTCCAGGATCGGCGAGTTGGCGGTTGCAGCGTCCGACGCGACATGCCGGGTGAAGACCGCCGCCGCCATGGCCGGGATGCGGTAGCCCATGGCGCAAAGGTCGCGTTCATAGGACTGGGCCCAGTTGTCGTAAGCCGCCTGTTGCGCCTCGGGCGTGGCCGCGTGGTAGGAATCGGCGACCTTGCTCTCGTCGGACATCGGTTATCTCCCTCACCTGTCGGATAAAATCGGTTCAAAACGGATCGGGCGGGATCGGCCCGAGCCCCGAACCTTCCGCGACACTCACCCGGCCGGGCGCCGGGTGGCGGATCATCTCGCGCGGGGTCTCGAGCGGGGCGGTGACGTCCAGCGTTGCGGTCAGCAGGTCCGGCGCGGCACCCATGGCCAGGTGCAGCATCGCGGCGGCACCGATCTGACCCGACCAGGGGCCATCGATGCGGATACGGATCCCGGCGGTGGCGGCGAGGTCGCGGGCGGTCCGCGCGACCGTCATCCCGCCGAGCGGTGCGGGTTTCACCGCCAGGATCGCCGCCGCGCCGTCCCCGATGGCACGCATGAAGACGCTCAAGCCGGTCAGGCATTGGTCGAACATCACCGGGTGGCCGATCGCGCGGGCGACTTCGAGGTTCGCCTCGTAGCCTGTGCAGGGTTCCTCCCAGACCAGGCGCGGGTCACGGATCGCGGGCAGGGCGCGCCGCGCGTAGTCGAGCGCCAGCGCCTCGTTGAAGTCGCCCATCAGTATCTGGTCCGGCATCATCGCCGCCAGCACAGCCTCGACCCGGCGCATGTCGGTTTCCAGATCATCGATCCCAAGCTTGGCCTGGATCACCGGGAAATCGCGCGCCCGGGCGCACACCGTCTCGGCCATTGCTTCCGGCGTGCTGGAGGACAGCGAAAAATATTCCGGCATCTCGCGCCGGGCTGGGCCGCCCAGTAGCGCCGAGACCGGCACTCCCGCCGCGCTTCCGATCAGATCGAGCCACGCGGTCTCGATCGCGGTCACGAATCCGTAGAGATGCCGCCCCTCTGCTCGCCAATCCGCGGCCAGGGCAGGAATGTCTGCCACGGCCCGCCCCGCCAGTGCGGCCGCGCAGGCGTCCTCGGCAAGGTCGGCCTTGGCTCGATCGACGCGCAGCGGTCGGGCGATCTCGCCAAAACCAGTCCGCCGATCCTCGGTCACCAAGCGCAGCAGCCGCCCCTCGTGCCGCGTCAGATGGACAAAGGACATGCGGAACCCACCGCCCGTGTAGGGCAGCGTCAACTCGGTGAGCTGGGCCCGGGCGATCCGCATGGGCGCCAGTCCAGCATCAAGGCGGGCCGAACCGCAATGGCAAAATCCGCTGGAAATTCGCGCCCGATGGGTCAAGTTCGAAGAATTCCGGCTGAGTCGGGGAGGTTCCAAATGGACGGGATCGCTGCCGAGACCGATATCGCGCACCAGGTACGCGCAATTCTGGGCGAAGACGGGCTCGCGCAGGTCGCGCGCCCGATCGAGGATCCAGGCGGGCTGCCGAATGCGGCCTACTGGTCGCCCGAGTGGCTGGCGCTGGAGCAATTTCGCATATTTCGCCGAAACTGGGTTTTCGTCTGTGCTGCCGCCGAGCTCGCACCCGGCGGCGTAACGCCGTTCGAGGTCGGGGGGACGCCGGTTATCGCCGTGCGCGATGCCGAGGGCACGATCCGCGCGTTCCACAATCATTGCCGGCATCGAGGTACGATGCTGGTGCAAGAGGCGTGCATCGCTAAGACGCTGACCTGCCCCTACCACGCCTGGGCCTACCGGATGGACGGCAAGCTGCGCTCGCGGCCGCATTTCCATGAGCCCGGCAAGATTGAGCGGTTCAAGGACGGCGCGCCCGGCCTCGATCTGGCGCCGGTGCGCTGCGAGGTCTGGAACCGCTGCGTCTTCGTCGACATCTCCGGTGCCGCGTCCGCGCTGGACGACTGGTTGGCGCCGATGCTGCGCCGAACGTCAGCCTTTGACTTCTCGCAGATCCGGTGGATCGGCAAGCGCACCTAACGGATCAAGGCCAACTGGAAGCTGGTGCTGGAAAACTACATGGAGGGTTATCACGTCTTCGCCGCCCATCCCCGGCTGATCGAGCACGCGCCCATGCATGTGCGCTGGTCAGGCGAGTGGATGGAGCATGTCTTCTACAACGACTACGTGGCGCCGGGTCTGAGCGAAGGCAGGGGCGACGGCCTGCCTCACTATCCCGGCCTTTCGGACGAGGACGCACGCCGCGGCATGTGGTTTGCCGCGCTGCCGAACTTCCTCGCCGAGGTCTATGCGGACCAGTTCGTGGTGATGTCGCTCCATCCGACGGCGCCGGACGAGACCGAGGAGGAGTTGCACTTCTTCGTCGTCGGCGACGAGGCCGCCGGGGCCGAACGCTATTCCCAGGGCCGCGAGGACCTGATTGCCATGTGGCACGATCTGAACCTGGAGGATGTGCAACTTTTGGAGCGATTGCAGCAGGGGCGGCGCTCGATCGGCTTCCAGGGCTCGGTCATGTCTCCGGCCTGGGAGGTGCCTGCGCACCAACTTTCGTCGAAGATCGTCGAGGCGGTATTGGCTCCATGAATGTCGATCCGGACAAGATGGTGATGGATGGCGAATGGAGCGAGCTTTCGCGTCACCGGCCGATGCCCGAGATCGACCGTGATCGGCTCCAAGCTTGGCGCATCAGCCGGTTGAAGGCAGAGATGGAGAAGGCCGAAGTTGCATTGTGCGTCCTGCTCAACCCAATCAGCCTACGTTATGCGATCGACTACCGCTCCTACGCGCTTTTTCAATCCCACATCCCCTCGACCTATCTGTTTCTTCCGATCGACGGCCCGATCGTCGCCTGTGGTGCTTATATCGAGCCCGGGACCGGCATCGAAGCACGCCCAGGCCGCGCGATCAGCGTCTTCGATGGTGGCCCAGACCTCGCCGAAGCGGCGCGCCTGTTCGCCGACGACGTGGTCGGCTTCCTTTCCGAAATCGGCTCGGACAAACGCCGGGTCGCGGTCGAGTATGTGAACCCCTCGGTCACCCAGGCATTGTTGCAGCGGGGCATCGAGGTGACAGATGGGGTGGCGATCTCCGAGATGGCGCGCGTAATCAAGTCCGAGGACGAGATCGCCTGCATCCGCTGGGCCTGCGCGGTGGCCGGGCTGGGCATGGACAAGATGCGCGAGGCGCTGCGGCCCGGGGTGAGCGAATTGCAGCTTTGGGGCCTTCTGAACTACACCAATCTGGCCAATGACGGCGACTGGCATGACGGGCGAATGCTGGCCTCGGGCCCGCGCACAAATCCCTGGCTGCAGGAGGCTTCGCCGAGGCGGGTCGAGGCGGGCGACCTGGTGGCCTTCGACACCGACATGATCGGGCCGATGGGTTGTTTTGCCGACATTTCGCGCACGTTTTTCTGCGGCCCCGGGCGGCCCAGCCGGCGGCAGAGGGCGCTGTACCGTCTGGCGCTGGACGAGGTTGAGCATAATATTGACCTGATGCGCCCCGGGATGACGCTGCGCGAGATCCAGGCCCAGGCATTCGAGATACCGGAGGAATTCCAACAACAGGCCTATCCCTGCGTCGTGCACGGGGTCGGCATGTGCGACGAATACCCCCGGGTGAACCCGCGCTTCCGGGGCCCGACACCCTATGACGGCGTACTCCGTCCCGGCATGGTTATCTGCGTCGAGAGCTACATGGGCGCGGTTGGCGAGCGCGATGGAGTCAAGCTAGAACAGCAGGTACTGATCACCGAGACCGGGTGCGAGGTTCTGTCGAGCTATCCGTTGGACGAGGCATTGCTGGGCTAGGTCTTCTCCCAGCATGGCAGCACGTGATAAGCGGGCGCTGATGACCCGGGATCGGAATCTGATCAGTGTCGCGACGGGAGCGCTGGTGGCGGCAATCGCCGCGCTGGCAATTCCCGCTGGCGGCGCGTTGGGCGTGGTGATCGCCACGGGCTTGGGCATCGCGGGCTATCTGGGCGTCGCGACCGCGCTGGGCGGCGCGCCGATGGGCACCGACGGCACCGGGCATGTCGATGGGCGCAGCCACAGCGAGCCTGGCGGTTTGCCTGCCCTGGTTCTGGGGCTGCCGCTGCCGGTGATCCTGATCGATCGGAACAGCCGCATCCTGCTGATGAACGAAGCGGCCCGGGGCATTTTCGGCGATGTGGCTGCCGAAACGCCGCTCTCGACCCTCATCCGGGCACGTCCGCTGGGCGAGGCGATTGAAAAGGTGCAGGGCGGTGGAGCCTCGGCCAGTGTCGAGTTCACCCTGATGCGCGCCCGCGAGCAGCGCGATCTGGTGGCACATGTACGCCGCTTCGACGAAGGGCCGGGCCGTGGCCGGCCGTCGGTGATGATTCTTCTTGAAGATCACACGCGAGCAGCCCGGGTCGAGCAGATGCGGCGCGACTTCGTCGCCAACGCCTCGCATGAATTGCGCACGCCGTTAGCCTCGATCGCGGGTTTCATCGAGACGCTGCGCGGTCCGGCAGCGGGCGATCCCGGTGCGCAAGAGCGGTTCCTGCCGATCATGGCCGCCCAAGCCGAGCGGATGGCGCGTCTGATCGACGACCTGATCTCGCTCAACCGGATCGAGATGAACGAGCATGTGCGCCCGTCCGGGATGGTGAGCCTTGGTGCGATCGTGCACGAAACCGTTGCCGCGATGGCGCCCCTGGCCGAGCACGCTGAGGTCGAGATCATGTTGGAAGTTCCCCGCGAGGGTCTGGACGTGATCGGCGACCGGGACGAGTTGAGCCAGCTTTTCATCAATCTGATCGACAACGCGATCAAATATGGCGGTGACGGTGGTGAGGTGCGGATTACATTGGCCAAGCCCGAGCCTGGGCGGCGGCGCATGACCGGGGTCACGGTCTCCGACAAGGGCCAGGGGATCGCCCGAGAGCACCTGCCACGCCTGACCGAACGGTTCTATCAGGTATCGCAGTCGCGCGCCGGGAAGCTGGGCGGCGCCGAGGCCGGGGGCACGGGACTGGGTCTCTCTATCGTTAAGCACATCCTCAGCCGGCACCGTGGGGATCTGACAATTCACTCAAGCCCCGGAAAAGGCACCCAATTTACTGCCTGGTTGCCCCGCGCAGAGGATTCGGTCGAGTCCTGAGCGGCCTGCCACAACTTGCGGCGCCCGCGTCCCGGAGCTTGAGATTAATCAATGGGTGCAGTCCGTTAGCTCGTCACAAAACTGTAGCCAACCTGACATATGCACGTCTCTGCTGCCTCATAGATTGCGCCTGCGGACGGTGAAATCGTGCATGTCCCGGACGCTGTTCCGCCGACAAGAATACTCGAACCGGAGAGCACCACATGAACACCTATAAAGGTTTGGCCGTCGCTGTCGTTGCAGCTTTGGCGTCTTCGGGCGAGGCGGCCGCGCGAGACCAGATCCGCATCGTCGGGTCGTCCACTGTCTTCCCCTACACTCAGGCTGTTGCCGAGGAATTCGCGAACAGGACCGGATCTCCGTCACCGGTCGTCGAGTCCACCGGCACCGGCGGCGGCATGAAGATATTTTGCCAAGGCGTTGGCGAAGCCTTCCCGGACATCACGGGCGCATCGCGCTCGATGAAGCCGTCGGAATATGAGCTATGCTCGAAAAACGGCGTGACCGACGTCACCGAAGTGCTGTTGGGTTATGACGGCCTTTCATTGGCAGTGTCGCGCGACACCGGTCAGGATTGGGCGCTCACCGAGGCTCAGATCTATCTCGGCCTGGCCGCGCAGGTTCCGGTCGATGGTGCCTGGGCCGACAACCCTTATCAGATGTGGTCGGACATCGACCCGTCGCTGCCCGCGATCAAAATCCTGGCCTATGGTCCCCCTCCGACCTCGGGCACGCGCGACGCTTTCGTCGAACTGGTCATGCATGACGGCTGCAAGCGTTTGGACGCCGTGAAGGCGAAAAAGGACGAGATGGACAAAAAGGCGTTCAAATCCTGGGTCAAGGAGAACTGCTCACGGATGCGCCAGGATGGTCCCTTCGTCGAGGCCGGCGAGAACGACAACCTGATCGTTCAGCGCCTGAGCGCTGATCCGAACGCGCTGGGCATCTTTGGCTACTCGTTCCTCTACGAGAACGAGGACAGGCTGATGGGCATCGCGATCGACGGTATCGAGCCGAGCCCCGAGACCATCGCCGACTTCTCTTACGGCGTCGCACGGCCGATCTTCATCTACGTGAAGAATGCGCACCGTGGCGTGATCCCCGGCCTGGATGATTTCCTGGAAGAGTATGTCTCGGACGATGCCATGGGCGCGGACGGCTATCTGGTCGAGCGCGGCCTGACGCCGCTTGCAGATGAGAAGCGAGGCAAGGTGCAGGAGGCCACGCTGAACGCGACCAAGATGGCCCCGCTTTAAACGGCGGTGCAGTAACCCCTGGGACGGCCGGCTCCAGTCGGCCATCCTTCATTTCTCATCTTTGGGACTCGGATCGATGCTTGGTTATCTACTTCTAGTGATCCTGATCGCATCGGTCCTGGGCTATTTCTTTAACTACTTTTCGGCCCGCAGGCTGACTGCTTCGGGCGAGAAACTGCACTCGCTGGCAGGCTTCCACGGTGTCTATGCGATTTGCCTGACTGGACTTCCGGCGTTCATTTTCGTGCTGCTTTGGATTTTGTTCCGGGACTCGGTGATCGAGGCGATCGTCGCCGGCGGGCTGCCCGAAGCCGATCTTGCGGGCATGGACGACGGGCAGAAATCGCTGCTGATGGCTGAAATCCGCTCTGTATCGCAAGGCAATGTATTCGGCGAACCGAAGCCGTTCGTGATGTTGGCGGCCGAGAGCCTGAACACCCTGCGCACAACCGCCTGGATGGCGTTGTCAGTTTGCGTCGTGGCGATCCTTGGACTGGGCATGTTCGTGGCCCGGCGCAGGATTTCCGCAGCCTTCCGGGCGCGCCAGGCCGTCGAGAAGGTGATTAGCGTCTTCATGGTTTTCTGCGCGCTGGTCGCGATCGTGACAACGCTGGGGATCATCTCGTCGCTGGTCTATGAATCGCTCAGGTTCTTCGACCGGGTTCCGATTTCCGAGTTTCTATTCGGCCTGAACTGGGAGCCGCAAATACCGATCCGCGAGGATCAGGTGGCGGCCAGCGGCGCCTTCGGCTGGCTGCCGGTCTTGCTCGGCACCCTGGTGATAACCGTCGTGGCGCTGGTCGTGGCTGTGCCCATTGGGATATTCAGCGCGATCTATCTGAACGAGTTTGCCACCCCCACGGTGCGCGCGGTCGCGAAGCCGTTGCTCGAGCTTCTGGCAGGGGTGCCGACGGTGGTCTACGGGTTCTTTGCGATCTTGGTCGTGGCGCCGGCGATCCGCTCGGCCGGCGCGTCGCTCGGCATCGACATCGCGCCCAACACCGCCCTGGCCGCAGGCGGCGTCATGGGGATCATGCTGATCCCATTCATTTCGTCCTTCACCGACGATGCGCTCAACGCCGTGCCGCGCAGCTTGCGCGACGGCTCGTTGGCGCTGGGCGCCACGCGGGGCGAGACGGTGATGAAGGTGATGTTCCCGGCGGCGATCCCGGGCATCTCGGGCGGCATCCTGTTGGCGGTCAGCCGCGCGATCGGCGAGACCATGATCGTGGTGATGGCGGCGGGGCTGATCGCCAAGATGACCGTGAACCCGCTCGACTCGGTTACGACGGTTACCGTGCAAATCGTGACGCTCTTGATCGGTGATACCGAGTTCGACAATCCGAAAACCCTCGCGGCTTTCGCGTTGGGGCTGATGCTGTTCATAGTGACCCTGATGTTGAATGTGCTGGCGCTCCTAATCGTGCGCAGATACCGCGAAGCCTACGATTGAGCGACCCGATGACCGATATTCCGAACCTGCCCACTGTCGATTGGAAAGACCCGGCGCTGGCCGTGCGGCTCAAGCGGCGTAACGGCAAGGACAATTGGCTGTGCTGGGCGGGGCTGGCGGCATTGGGGGCAGCCTGCCTGACGCTGGTGATTCTGCTTGCGTCGCTGCTTATCTCGGGTCTGCCGGCCTTCACCCAGACGCACGTTACGCTGGACTTCGAGGTCTCGGCGGAAAAGGTGCCAGCAGACAATCCGGGTGACGGGAAGTTCCGAACCATTGTGCGGGACGGGATTTACGCGCATTTCCCCGATATCACCAATCGGCGCGAGAAGCGTGCGCTTGCCGGAATCATCAGCAACGGCGCGCAATACGAGCTGCGCGATCACATCATCGACAATCCAGATTTGATTGGCACCACCGTTTCGCTGAAGGTTCCTGTTTCCGACCCCTACGACCAGTTGGCGAAGGGGCTGATCGATCCACAGACGCCCGAGGATAACCGGCGGCTAAAGGACACCGAGATTGCCAATTTCGACGCGCTGGCGGACAAGGGGCTGATCTCGAAGCCCCTGAACTTGGCCCTGATCGTCAACGCGGATAGCCGGTTCCCGGAACTTGCGGGCCTGTCGGGCGCACTCTGGGGCTCGTTCTACGCGCTCTTGGTCTGTTTCCTGATCTCGTTCCCATTGGGGATCGCCGCCGGGATCTATCTGGAGGAGTTTGCGCCGAAGAACCGTTTCACCGACATCATCGAGGTCAACATCAACAACCTGGCCGCGGTTCCATCGGTCGTGTTCGGGCTTCTGGCGCTGGGCGCATTCATCGGCTGGTTCGGGCTGCCGCGTTCGGCGCCGCTGGTCGGTGGCATGACCCTGTCGCTGATGACGCTGCCGACCATCATCATCGCCACCCGGATCGCGGTCCAAGCGGTGCCGCCCTCGATCCGGGATGCGGCGCTGGGGCTCGGCGCCTCGCGCCATCAGGTGGTGACCGATCATGTGCTGCCTTTGGCGGTTCCCGGCATCCTGACTGGTACGATCATCGGGCTGGCGCGGGCCTTGGGCGAGACCGCGCCGCTGTTGCTGATCGGTATGAACGCCTTCATCACTCAGGCGCCCGACAGCGTCATGGAATCGGCGACGGCCCTGCCGACGCAAATCTTCATTTGGGCCGATAGCCCCGAACGCGGCTTCGTCTCACGCACCTCGGCGGCGATCTGTGTGCTGCTCGCCTTCCTGATCGTCATGAACGGGCTGGCGATCTATCTTAGAAAACGCTTCGAGCGGCATTGGTAGCTGAATTTGGCCGTGCCGGCAGTTAGGATGGATCAAGCGATGGACCAGATCACAATCCGGGAGCCCGCGGTGCAGAGCCAACCGGTCAAGGCGACAGCGCGCGGCGTGGATGTCTTCTATGCCGACAATCACGCCATCAAGAACGTGGATATCGACATCCTGGACAAGACCGTGACCGCGTTTATCGGCCCCTCGGGTTGTGGCAAATCGACGTTCCTGCGTTGCCTCAACCGGATGAACGACACAATCGATATTTGCCGGGTCACCGGCGACATCCTTTTGGACGGCGAGGATATCTATCACCGTTCGGTCGATCCGGCGTTGTTGCGCGCCCGCGTGGGCATGGTTTTCCAGAAGCCAAACCCGTTCCCGAAATCGGTCTACGACAATGTCGCCTATGGCCCGCGTATTCATGGTCTGGCCGCCAGCAGGGCCGAGCTCGACAGCCTCGTCGAGGCCTCGCTGAGGGGCGCTTCGCTTTGGGAAGAAGTGAAAGACCGTCTCAGCGAGCCCGGCACCGGCCTCTCGGGCGGCCAACAGCAGCGGCTCTGTATCGCGCGGGCCATCGCGACCGCACCGGAAGTGCTGTTGATGGATGAACCCTGTTCGGCACTCGATCCGATCGCGACGGCGCGGATCGAGGAGCTGATCGACGACTTGCGCCAGAATTTCGCGATCGTCATCGTCACTCATTCAATGCAGCAGGCGGCGCGGGTCAGTCAGAAGACCGCGTTCTTCCATCTGGGCGACATGGTGGAATACGGCGAGACCACCGCCATGTTCACCAACCCGGAAGACAAGCGGACGCAGGACTACATCACCGGGCGCTTCGGCTGAGTTGAGGAGCGAGAACCATGGGCGAGCATATTGTCACTTCCTTCGACGAGGACCTTGCCGCGGTCCGTTCGAAGATTTCTCAGATGGGTGGACTGGCCGAAGAGATGCTTTCGGCCGCGCTCAGCAGCCTGCAGTCGCGCAATACCGATCTGGCGCAATCGATCATACAGCTCGACAAGCGGATGGACGCCTTGGAGCTGGAGGTCGAGGAGATGGCGACCCTTCTGATCGTCCAGCGCCAGCCCCTGGCGCAGGATTTGCGGTTGGTGATCTCGACGCTGAAACTGGCCTCGACACTCGAGCGGATCGGCGATCTCTCGAAGAGCACCGCGCGGCGGAGCACGCAGCTTGCCAGCACTCCGCCCGCCGGCGTCACCAATTCCATTGTGCGCATGGGCCGCCAGGCGCTCGATCAGCTGACTGCGGTGCTTGACGCTTGGGGGCGCTCGGACGCCGAGGATGCTATTGCCGTCTGGCGCCGGGATGTGGACGTCGACGAAGCGTACAACTCGCTTTTCCGCGAGGTGATTACCTACATGATGGAGGATCCACGCACGATCTCGGTCGGGTCGCAGCTTCTGTTCATCGCGAAGAACCTCGAGCGGATCGGCGACCACGCCACCCATGTGGCCGAGATGATCCACTATGTCGAGACAGGTCAGCCACTTGTGGAAGACCGTCCGAAAGGCGAGCCGGCAGGCCACGAGATCGGTTGAGGGAATCGGTATGACGGCACGAATTCTTGTCGCCGAGGACGAGGCCGCTTTGTCGGCGCTGTTGGAATACAATCTGAGCCACGAGGGTTACACGGTTCGCGTCTGTGGCGATGGAGACGAAGCGCAATTGGCGCTGGACGAGGATGCGCCGGATTTGGTGCTGCTAGACTGGATGCTGCCGGGTGTCTCGGGACTCGAGATCTGCCGGCGGATTCGCGCCAGGCCCGAGACCCGCGACGTGCCGGTGATCATGATCACCGCCCGGGGCGAAGAGGAAGACCGCGTCCGTGGTCTCAATACCGGCGCCGACGACTACATGACCAAACCACTGTCGATGGCCGAGCTTTCAGCCCGCATCAAGGCGGTGCTCCGGCGGACACGGCCGGCACTGGCGGGCGACGTAGCGAGCTTCGGCGACATCTCTCTCGACCGAGAGGTCAAGCGCGTGCGCCGGGGCGAGCGCGAGGTGCATTTGGGACCGACCGAGTTCCGTTTGCTAGATTGCCTGCTGCAGCGACCTGGGCGCGTATTCAGCCGCGAGCAGTTGCTCGACAAGGTCTGGGGCCGCGATGTCTACGTCGAGGCACGCACGGTCGATGTGCATGTGGGCCGTCTGAGAAAGGCGCTGAACCGGCGCGGCGACCGCGACCCGATCCGCACGGTGCGCGCGGCGGGCTATGCACTGGACGAGACCTATACCAGCTGAAATGCAGAAGCCCCGGACGTGATCCGGGGCCTTGATGGCAATCGGAAATCCACGAGGTCCCGGGTCAAGCCCGGGACCTCGCCCGATCAACTGAAGAATTGACCGCCGTTCGGCGAAATCGTCGAGCCGGTCAGGAAGCCCGCATCGTCCGATGCCAGGAAAACGGCGCACCGCGCAATTTCATCGGGCTCGCCGAGGCGGCCCACGGGGATCTGCGGGATGATGCGCTCGTTCAAGACCTTCTCGTCGATCGCGCGCACCATCTCGGTGCCGATATAACCAGGGCAGATCGCGTTGACAGTGATGCCGGCGCGCGCGCCCTCCTGAGCCAGTGCCCGGGTGAACCCGATATCACCCGCCTTGGCGGCCGAGTAGTTAGTCTGGCCCGCCTGGCCCTTCTGGCCGTTGACCGACGAGATGTTGATGACGCGGCCGAACTTGCGCTCGCGCATGCCCGGCCAGACCGGGTGGGTCATGTTGAAGACGCCGTTCAGGTTGGTCGAGATCACCTCGTTCCACTGCTCGCGCGTCATCCGATGGAACATGCCGTCCCGGGTGATGCCGGCATTGTTGACCAGAACCTCGACGGGCCCCAGGTCTGCCTCGACCTTGGCGATACCCTCGGCGCAGGCGTCGTAGTCGGCGACCGACCATTTGTAGACAGGGATCCCGGTCTCGGCCTTGAAGGCCGCCGCCGCCTCGTCATTGCCCGCATAATTGGCGGCGACCGTGTAGCCAGCCGCCTGAAGTGCCTTGGAAATCGCCGCGCCGATGCCGCGCGATCCGCCAGTGACTAGAGCCACTCGTCCCATATTGTCGTCTCCGTATCCGTAGGGTGCGTGTTCGCACGCACCGGGTTCAAACGATGATGCGTGCAAGCCCGCACCCTACATCTGTCATTCACGCTCAACGCACATGGCAACACCCATGCCACCGCCGATGCAGAGCGTAGCGAGGCCTTTCTTGGCATCACGACGCTTCATCTCGTGCAGAAGCGTATTCAGCACCCGGCAGCCGGATGCACCAATCGGATGGCCGATGGCGATGGCGCCGCCATTGACGTTCACGATCTCTGGATTCCAGCCCATATCTTTGTTGACCGCGCAGGCTTGGGCCGCGAAGGCCTCGTTGGCCTCGACCAGGTCCAGGTCTTCAACCTTCCAGCCGGCCTTCTCCAGCGCGCGGCGGCTGGCCGGGATCGGGCCAGTACCCATGATCGTCGGGTCGACGCCCGCCGTGGCATAGCTGACGATGCGGGCCAAGGGTTCGATGCCCCGACGCTCGGCCTCTTCGACGCTCATCAGCAGGGTCACCGCCGCGCCGTCATTTATGCCGCTGGCATTTGCGGCGGTCACCGTGCCTTCCTTGTCGAAAGCCGGACGCAGCTTCTGCATGTTCTCTATGGTCGCGCCATGGCGGATGTACTCGTCCTGGTCGACGACGGTTTCGCCCTTGCGGGTCTTAACGGTGAAGGGTGCGATCTCGTCGGCGAACTTGCCAGCTTTCTGTGCCGCCTCGGCCTTGTTCTGGCTGGCAAGCGCGAAGGCATCCTGCTCGTCGCGGCCCAACTGCCACTGCTTGGCGACATTCTCGGCGGTGGTGCCCATATGGTAGCCGTTGAAAGCGTCCCAGAGGCCGTCCTTGATCATCGAGTCGATGAATTTCAGGTCGCCCATCTTCTGGCCCGCGCGCAAATGCGCCACATGCGGGCTGAGGCTCATGCTCTCCTGGCCGCCGGCGATCACGATGTCCGCGTCACCCAGCTGCACGTGCTGGGCGCCGATGGCCACGGCGCGCAACCCAGAGCCGCAGACCTGGTTGATACCCCAGGCGGCGCTTTCGACCGGCAAGCCGGCGGCGATATGAGCCTGGCGGGCCGGGTTTTGGCCTTGGCCCGCGGTCAGGACCTGACCCAGGATCGTCTCCGAAACATCCGCTGCTTCAACGCCGGCGCGGGCAAGAGCCGCCTCGATCGCGGCGGCACCCAGATCGTGGGCAGGGGTGTTGGCGAAGGAACCGTTGAAGCTGCCGACGGCGGTGCGCGCGGCCGAGGCAATGACGATATTGGTCATGGGGGTTCTCTCCCTTTGAATGATTTTCGCCTTTTCGCATGAGCGCGAAGCGGGCGCAATGCGACAATTGTTGCGCTGCACAATTCTGTTTGTGTGACGGGGCGACTGGCGGGCGATATTGATGCCTGATCAGGCGGTCCGCAGTGCACCGCAAAAAAGAGCCTTGCCGCCAGCCTTTCGCAGGCGCAATATCAAGAGGTCGGGTGCCCCAGGCAAAGCCCCAGGGCGAGCAGGGCACCATAGTTGGCGTCACTGGAGAGTCCTGGGAGGGTTTGCCGTGGCCGCGGGAAAAAGCGAGACCAAGGGCACGAACGGTGCCAAGGGCAAGGCCGAGAAGATCGTCATCAAGAAATATGCGAATCGCCGTCTCTACAACACGGCGAAAAGCAGCTACGTCACGCTTGACGACCTGTCAAAGATGGTGCGCGCGGGCGATGACTTCTCTGTCTACGACGCGAAGACCGGAGAGGATATCACCCGGTCGGTGCTGACCCAGATCATATTCGAGGAAGAGGCCAAGGGGCAGTCGATGCTGCCGACGAACTTCCTGCGCCAGATCATCAGCCTCTATGGCGATGCGCTGCAGGGAGTGGTGCCGAGCTATCTGGAAGCCTCGATGGAAACCTTCGCCCAGAACCAGGAGCGCATGCGCAAAGCCTTCGGCGGAGGCCCGGCCATGGCCAACTTCGAAGCCATGGCGCGTGGCAACATGGAGTGGTTCGAACAGGCCATGCGTATGTTTTCGCCGTTCGGCGCCTCGGCGGCGGCCGGGCGTGCCACGCAGCCCGAGGACGCTGCCAAACGCGAAGCTTCGGCCGAAGACGCGCCGGATCTCAGCGAAGACCTGGATCAGCTGCAGCGCCAATTGGCGGAAATGCAGTCGCAGTTGGAGAAACTGACCCGCGGCAAGGGGTAGTGGCGGGGGCGATTGTGCGCGGACCACCGTTGTCAGGCCAGCTATCCTTCGCGCGGGCGACGGCCTTCGAACAGATCCACATCCCCGCCGATCCGATCCGCAATGAACTCGGCGAAGACGCGCAGGCGATGGGTGCGCCGGACATCCGGGTGATAGAGCACCCACATGTCGAATTTCGGATCGAGCAGCGGTTCGGGATTTAGCCGCCGAAGGCCGGAATCCCGATCGGCGGTGTAGCAGGGCAGGATCGAGACCCCGAGGCCAGCACGTACCATCGCATGCATTGCCGCCATGCTGTCGACCCGATGCTTGAGCCGGGTTCTGGGCGAGAACGTGCCATAGAGCATCCGGTTGTGCGTCTCGTTGTGCATCCCGATCCATTCCCAGTCCGCCCTTTCGGCAGGGATGAACCGGTCCTCCGAGGCATCCGATGCCGAATAGATGCCATAGGCGACTGTGGCCAGGCGCCGGCCGACCAGGGTGTCGGGCGGGCTTTCGGTGAATCGGATGGCGATGTCCGCTTCGCCCCGGCTGAGGCTGAGGGTCGATTGCGTGCAGATAAGCTGAATCTCGATATCCGTATGCGTGCGCAGGAAGGCCCAAATGTGCTGACCCAGATAGCCGTTGACGAAGATCTCGGTGCTGGTGACGCGCAGGCTGCCCGACAGATCCCTGTCGCGGTCGAAGATAATACGCCCGGCCTCGGCAAGTTCTTCCTCGACGCGGACCACGGTTTCAAAAAGCTCGGCTCCGCTGGGGGTCATCTCGTAGCCCTTGCGGGTGCGATCAAAAAGCCGGGTTCCGATCCGAGTTTCCATCGCATCGAGGCGCCGAGACACGGTGGGCTGGCTGACCGATAAGGCATTGGCGGCACCGGTCAGCGAGCCGGCCCGCGCAATCGCCAGGAAAAAACGGTGGTCGTCCCAGGAGGTCTTCATGCATTTTTGTATTTTGACTATGCGGCTTTCGCAATCGTCATGCAAAAAAATTGGCATTAACCTGCGTCGGATCAGGCCCATTTCTCACGGAGTGCCTCATGTCCCTCGACGCGCGGATAGCCGATGACAGTATTGCAGCCCTCAGGGCCACAATGTCCGGTGAAGTGTTGTTGCCGGGCGAGGCGGGGTTTGAAAACAGACGCCGGGTCCATAACGGCCTGATCGACCGTGTGCCCGCGGTCATCGCCCGATGTCAGGGGACGCCGGATGTCGTGGACGCGCTCGCCTTCGGACGCAATCATGGCCTCGACATCGCGGTGCGCGGCGGCGGGCACAATGTTGCCGGGCGCGCGGTTTGCGATGGCGGGATAGTGATCGATCTCAGCGCTATGAAAGGCATCTGGGTCGATTCGAAAGCTCGCCGCGCGCGGGCGCAGGCCGGTGTCTGCTGGGGCGAGTTCAACCGCGCGACCCAGTTGCACGGGCTGGCGACGACGGGCGGTGCGGTGTCGAGCACCGGTGTCGCCGGTCTGACGCTTGGCGGCGGGTTCGGCTATCTGATGGGCAAGCATGGCTATACGATCGACAACCTGATCTCGGTCGAATTGGTCACTGCCGAGGGCGCCGTTGTCACCGCCACGGATCAGACGCATCCCGATCTCATCTGGGGGCTGCGCGGCGGTGGTGGAAATTTCGGAATCGCCACCGCATTCGAATTTTCTCTGCATCCGGTTGGTCCCGGTGTTCAGGGTGGTTTGATCGCGTTCCCGTTCGAGGAGACGGCTCGGTCGCTGGAATTTCTGCGCGGCCTCGCAGCCGATTCGGACGACGATTTCACCGTTGTCAGCAGCATGACTCATGCGCCCGACGGCTCGGGCCGGAAGCTGGCGGCGATGCTGGTCAGCCATTTCGGCAAGCGGCGCCGCGCCGTGCCCGCGCTCGCAGCCGTGCGCGCGATCGCCGCGCCAGTGATCGACCGGCTGGGGCCTGTTTCTTATTGCGATCTGAACGGGCTCCTGGATGCCGGCTTCCCGAAGCTCGCCTTGAACTATTGGAAATCTTGCTTTGTGGGGAAGCTCAGCGACGAGGTGATCGAGATCCTTGTCGAGCAGTTCGCCCGCTGCCCATCTACGATGGGCAAGTTGATCGTCGAGCGGCCTCACGGCGCGGCCCTGCGCCGGGCACCGTCCGATACGGCCTTTCCGATGCGGGAAGCCGGGTTCAATGTGCTGATCCTGGGCCAGTGGCAGCACGCGGCCGAGACAGAGCGGAACATGGCCTGGGTGCGCGAAACCTTCGCGGCGCTGGCGCCATACGCGGCACCTGGCGCCTACAGCAACTATATGGGCGATGATGAGAATCTTGCGCGGATCAGGCAAGCCTATGGTGGAAACTTTGCCCGGCTCCAAGCGCTCAAGGGCCAATATGATCCGGCGAATGTCTTTCGTATGAACCAGAATATTCCACCGCCGGAAGATCCAACGTCGGACGGGTGACCCGCCGCGTCAGCGCGACCGCGCGCCCATGACTGCGCCCTCGGGCTTCAGACCTGGATCCAGCACCAGACTGGGCGAGCCAAAATAGAAGCCCTGGAAGTATTCGACGCCCAGGTCGCGCAGGATCCGGGCCTCGGCCGGGCCTTGGACGAATTCTGCCACGGTCATCATGTCGAAATGAGCGCCGATCTCGACCAGTTTCGAAACGAAGATCCGGCTGTCCTGATTCGTCGTCACGTCGGTGATGAAGCTGCCGTCGATCTTGATGATGTCGAAGCGGAAGTCCCGCAAACTGCCGAACGAGGTATGGCCCATGCCGAAATCATCGAGCGCGAAGGCGCAGCCCTGCCGGCGGAGCCGATCCATGAATTCGAGCGTGCGCGCGGGTTCGAGCATCGCGGCGGTCTCGGTAACCTCAATGATCAGCCGTTCGGCCAGCGTCGGATCCCGGCTGGTGCCCTCGCTGAATAGGATCATCCATTGGGCGTCCTGCATGGTCTGCGGGAAAATATTGATCGACATGCGCAGCCCGGGCTGATGCGCCAGCGCCTGGAGCGCCAGGACCAGAACCTGGCGGTCGATCAGCGTCGCCAGGCCCAGCCGCTCCATCGCTGGCATGAACTCGCCGGCGGTGATCAATTCGCCCGCCCGTTCGCCCGAGCTGGGACGTACTCTGACCAGGCATTCGTGAAAGGCCGGCCGATGGTGTCCCTGAGCCGAGACCACTGGCTGGTAGGCCAGAACCAGGTCGCCGTTGCGGATCGCACCCATAGCGATCTGTGCCGCATCGACGATCTCGGCGCGGTGGCGCGCGGCGGCGCCCGTCTCCTCGGCAAATCGGATGCAGCCGACCCCTTGGCCCATGGCTTCGTTCAGCGCATGGCGTGCCGCGGTCTCGCAGCCGGTCTCGCTCTGATCGCCTGGATTGGTGGCATTGTCCGCGTGACGCGCGCCGCCCTCACCCCGGACAACACAGCCTGCGGCAAGTGTCACCGCGACCGGTCCTTCCGAGGTCTTGATCGCCTGGTGAGCGATTGCTGCCTGCACCTGCGCCACCAACGCCGAGATGCCGACCCGGTCGAGATTGGGGATCGCGATGCCCAGTCGGCGGTACCCAGCACGCCACAACCGGCCGCCCTGGGGTAACAAGGATTCGAGGCGGGTTTGAACCGCAGTCAGGATTTCTTCGCCGATCGGGGCGCCGAACAGATCCTCGATTGCCGTCAGATTGTCGATTCCCAATAAGGCGAGCGCCACAGGCTTCGGACGCGGCCGAAACCGCCGGCGGCTGCTCAGGAACGTCCTCTGATCGCTCATTTTACGCCCCCAGGGTCCGGATCGACCGTCACATAGTGGATTTGTCTGGATTAATGTTCTGTGAATGTTCTAGTTTGATTAAAATTGCATTAATCGGGGACTAAGATGGTGGAGCGATGCACCTGGTGCGGTACCGAGCCGATCTATGTTGATTATCACGACACGGAGTGGGGACGGCCCGAGACCAATAGCCGGGCATTGTTCGAGAAGCTGATCCTGGATGGGTTTCAGGCCGGCCTGAGTTGGATCACCATCTTGAAAAAACGGGATGCTTTCCGTGCCCGGTTCGACGGGTTCGATCCAGAGAAGATCGCCCGATGGGGCGAGGCCGAGATCGCCAGCGCGCTGGCTGATTCAGGCATTGTGCGCCATCGCGGCAAGATCGAGGCGACGATCGGCAATGCCCAGGCCTGGTCGGAGATCGAGGCGGATCAAGGTTTCGACCGGTTCCTCTGGTCCTTCGTTGATTTCAAACCAAAGCAAAATACTTGGGAGCAGATGGGTCAGGTCCCGGCTGAGACGGCGATGTCGAAGGAGATGTCCAAATCACTTCGCGCCGCGGGTTTCAGATTTTGCGGCCCGACAATCGTCTATGCCTTTGCGCAAGCGGTCGGCATCGTGAACGATCACTTGATCGGCTGTCCGCAGCACACCGAATGTGCGGGCGAGGCGGTCCGGGTGCGGTTCGCCTAGCGGGCCTTATGCCTGTTCCCCGAACCGATCTGCGACCAGGACCTCGAGGGCCGCCATCAGTGCTTTGGCCTCATTCCCATCAGTCGCGACCTCGATTTGGCTGCCGTTGGCGGCGGCGAGCATCAGAAGACCCATAATAGAATCGCCCGCCACCGATTGACCGTCGCGCCGGACGGTGGCTGAGGCGTCGAAGCGTTCGACCGTCTCGACGAACTGAGCCGAGGCCCGGGCATGCAGGCCTTTCGTGTTGCAGATCGTCAGCATTTTTGTGAGCGGCATGGGATCAATGGCTCAAGGGGGGAGGTCAGCGCCGCTCTTGGCTGGCGACCGGGTCCAGGATGTTGCTGGCCGAATCGATGTATTTGTGGCCCGCATCCAGTGCCGCGCTCACAGCTTCTGCCAGGGGCCGCCGCCGCATCTTGGCCAGCTTGACCAACAGCGGCAGGTTGGCGCCGCAAATCACCTCGACATCGCTGCCGACGATTGCGCCGAGCGCCAGGTTCGAAGGCGTGCCGCCAAACATGTCGGTGACCAGGACCACGCCCTGGCCGGTATTGGCTTTGGCGACGAGCTCGTTGATCTGTGCCTGACGGGCGTGCAGGTCGTCTTGCGCCTCGATCGACACCGCATGAGCGTTTTCGAGCGGGCCAACAACATGCTCGGTTGCCGCCAAAAGCGACTGGGCCAGGGCCCCATGGGCGACCACTACCACGCCAATCATCCGGCGGACCCGCTTCCGCTTTCGGGGCCGATATCGCGATGGCGCAGCGCCACAGTCCAGCCCGCACCGCGCAGGCGATCGGCGGTCAGCGCGCCAACGGTCACCGAGCGGTGGCGTCCGCCGGTGCACCCCAACGCCAAACAAAAGTACGCTTTCCCTTCCGCCTTGTAGGCCGGCAGCAACATCAGCAACATCTCGCACAATTTCTCGAAGAAGGCCTCGAAGAGCGGGTCTTCCTGAACGAAACCCTGTATGCGGGGGTCGCGTCCGTCAAGCGTCCTGAGGTCCGGATCCCAATAAGGATTTCGCAGGAAGCGGCAATCCAGAACCAGATTGGCGTCGTGCGGCACGCCGCGCTTGTAGGCGAAGGACTGGATCGAGACAGCCATATCGCCGCTACCCGGGCCGGAAAAGCGCTGTGTGATCTCGGTTCTCAGCGCATGGGGGTTCAGTGCGCTTGTATCGATGACCATGTCGGCCCGGGCGCTGACCTCGCCCAGGATGTCCCGTTCACGCGCGATGCCGGTTGCCGGATCTTCCTCGGGTGCCAAGGGATGACGCCGCCGGGTCTCGTTGAACCTGCTGATCAGCACTTCGTCACTGCAATCGAGGAAGACGAGCACCGCGCCGCCGCTGTTCGCGCGCAGCCGGCCGATCGTGTCCGACAGCGCACGGACCGAGAAGCCGCGGGTGCGGGTCTCGACCCCGATGGCGATGGGCTGCGGCTCGGCGCTTTCAGAACGCACAAGCCGGTCGATCAGCGACAGCGGAAAATTGTCCAGGGCCTCGAAGCCCAGGTCTTCGAGCGTGTTGATCACGGTCGTTCGCCCGGCGCCGGAGAGGCCGGTCACCAGGACAACGAGGGGCGCGTCCGTGCTACCCTTCAGGCTGTCATCGCCGTGATCGGTCATCCTCAGGTCCTATCCGAGCGGATCTCTATCGGGCGGGATCGGTGCATCTGGGTCGAGCCAGTCCCGTGCCTTGAGAATACAGGCAAGCGCCGCGGCAAGCCGGGGCCGCCCCTTGCATAACATGAGCTGGCAGGAATGCTCCGACAAGTCTCTGACCCGGTGCGGCGGCAATCGTTCGGATTCGGCCTGGTCGAGATCGGCGACAAGCCGGAGCGGCGCGCTGGCCAGTGCCTCCAGCCGTATCAGGCCGAATCCGCGGATCTCAAGAAGGCCGGACAGGCGCGCGGGCGCCGAGACCGACAGCCCGTCACCGGCGCTCACGATCACCTGATCATCGGCCACCAGATCCGCGCCCTGTGCGATCATCTCGGCCGCGAGGGTAGATTTCCCTGACCCCGGCGCACCGACAATCAAAACGGCCTGGCCACCGACGGCGACCGCGGTTGCGTTGACGAGATCGCCATCGGCGCCATTGGCGCTCACACGGGCAGCTCCAGAACAAAGCGCGCGCCGGCCGGGCCGGCCCCGCGAGGCGCATCCTCGGGCGGCTCGATATTCTCGGCCCAGATACGCCCGGCATGGGCGTCGATGATCTGTTTCGAGATACTGAGGCCGAGCCCGGAATGGTTGCCGAAGCTCTCGGCGGTCGGACGTTCGCTGTAGAAGCGCTCGAAGATCGACTCGAGGTTTTCCTCGGGAATGCCGGGCCCCTGATCCTCGATCGAAACCCGGACCTTGCCTTCCTTGGTGCGCTCGGCCTTGACCGAAATCGCACTGCCGTTCGGCGAAAAGGATAGCGCGTTGTCCATGAGGTTCGTGATCACTTGGGCGATTCGGCCCTCAAGTCCACGCGGATTCAGGGTTTCGATCGGCAAATCGACGTCGACCGAGACATCGCGCTCGACCGCCTGGTCGCTTATCATTTCGGCCAGTGCGTTGATCAAGGTGCTAAGATCGAAGGCGTCCATGCGCTCGCGCACCAATTCCGCGTCCAACCGCGAGGCGTTCGAAATGTCGGTCACCAGTCGATCAAGGCGCTGAACGTCCTTCTCGATCACGTCCAACAGCTGCTGCTTCTGTTCGGGCGTCTTGGCGAAGATCATGGTCTCGACCGCGGAGCGGAGCGAGGTTAGCGGGTTCTTGATCTCGTGCGCGACATCTGCGGCAAAGGACTCGATCGCCTCAATGCGCCGGTAGAGCGCCTGGGTCATTCGGATCAGAGACGCCGAGAGGTCTCCGATCTCGTCGGTGCGGTTGGTCAGATCGGGCATCTCGACCCGGTCAGGCCCGATCGGGCGTGAACTGTTGGTGCCTTGCTGATCCGCCGCTTCGGATAGGCGGCGGATCGGGTTGGCGATCGTATTGGCCAACAGTACCGAAAGCGCGACGCTGACGATGGTCGCGATGACAAAAACCTGGAGAATGACGATGCGCTCGTTCTGCACGATCGCGTTGATGTCCTCCCCCTGGGTCGATAGCACCAGCACGCCCAACACGGCCTTAAAGCGGCGCACCGGCATGGCGACCGAGACGATCAGTTCGCCTTCGCTGTTGACCCGAACCGCGTGGCTGATGTTTCCGAGCGCGGCCTCGCGCACCTCGCGGTCGCGGCTGATCCCAGCAGTTGCGACCTCGGTGTACAGCGGCGGCTGATCCCGGATCATGTCTATCAGATCAGTGTAGGTCCGCTCGAGCGTGCTCAGGATCGGGTTCCGCCGATCCGCGCCCGGTGGTCCGAGCGGCGTGATTTCGATCGGCGCGCCGGCTGGCGCCAGGTTCCGGGTGTCGCCGGTCAGCCGCAATTGCCGGTCATAGAGCCGCGCGCGCACGCCGGTCGGCTGGGCCAAGCGGTTCAGGATCACGTTGGCGCGGATCGGATCGTAATCCGGCTCACCCGGCCCGGCGGCCGACGACTCGGCGATCGTGATCGCGATGATTTCGCCCTGGGTGCGCAGGGCCTCGACCCGGAGCTCGATCAGGCCCGAGCGGAACTGGTTCAGATACATCACCCCGATAACCAGGATCGCCAGGCCGATCAGGTTGAAAAAGATGATCCGCCGCTGAAGCGACGAGAAGGGCGCGAGCTCGCGCAAGAGATTTAGCAGATCGGCCGGTTCGGTGGCCTTGTTCTGTTCCGCCTGCCCAGGACTGTCGTCGCCGCCGGGCATTTCTGAGCGATCACGCTCGACGTCGCCAGCCTGGTCGCCAGTTCGGTCGCCGGTCCGGTCCCGAACCTGCGTGCCGTCGTATATGGGCGCCCCCTCCAAGCGAGGCCTCAGACTTCGCGATATCGGTAGCCGACGCCGTAGAGGGTTTCGATGGAGTTGAATTCATTATCGACATCGCGGAATTTCTTGCGGATCCGCTTGATGTGGCTGTCGATGGTGCGGTCGTCCACGTAGACCTGGTCGTCATAGGCTGCGTCCATCAACTGGTCGCGGCTTTTCACGAAGCCTGGGCGCTGGGCCAGCGCGTGCAGGATCAGGAACTCGGTCACGGTCAGCGTCACCGGCAGGCCTTCCCAGACCGAGGAATGGCGCATCGGATCCATTTCCAGCTTGCCGCGCCGAATGACCTTCTCGGACTCCTGACGCTCCAGGCTGGCATCCTCCAGCGCCGCGCGGCGGCGCAGCACGGCGCGAATGCGCTCGACCAGTAGCCGCTGCGAGAACGGCTTGCGCACATAATCGTCCGCGCCCATTCGCAGGCCGATCACCTCGTCGATCTCCTCGTCCTTCGAGGTCAGGAAGATCACCGGCATGTCGGATTTCAGTCGCAGCCGCCGCAACAGTTCCATCCCATCCATCCGCGGCATCTTGATATCGAAGATCGCGAGATCGGGCGGCGCGGTGGTCAGCGCGGTAAGCGCCGATGCACCGTCGGTATATGTGTCCACATCATACCCTTCAGCCTCCAAGACCATGGAGACCGAGGTAAGTATATTGCGGTCGTCATCGACCAGAGCGATGCTTGGCATGAACACTCCCGGGTTTCTGGCGTCTACACGCCGGTCTGTATGTCACTCTGCCTATCGGCCTTTTGTTGTCGTTTACACGCCTATGCGATTCTTGCATGGCGAAAGTATGAACGTTGTTTCGTGGCGATTAGACACGAAAATCCCGCATTTTGGAAGTTTTGACTGTGACAGCGGGTCACGTCGGGCCGGAACATGGTTGGAACGCAACGGTTCCGTTGATATAGACAGCGCGCACCCAGATGGGAGCGCGAGGGGGATTCGGCTGTGGTTCCCCTGTCACGGCGCCGCGTAAATGCCGCGGTCGGGGTCCATCGGCGATTTTGGGAGTTGCATGGATGGAAGCGGGTATCTTCAACCCAAATGAGCGCGTTGAAGACGCAGGAATGGTGGGTCTGGGCCAGATTCACTACAATCTGAACGAAGCTGGCCTGTTGCAGGCCGCGGTGCGCCGGGGCGAGGGTGAGGTCGGCCTGGGCGGCGCTTTTCTCTGCAATACCGGCAAGCACACAGGCCGCAGCCCCAAGGATAAATTCGTCGTTCGTGAGCCTTCGGTTGAGGCCGATGTGTGGTGGGAAAACAACACTCCCATGGACGCGGATGCCTTCGAACGGCTTCGTCAGGACATGTTCGCGCATATGCGGGAGGGCGAATATTTCGTCCAGGACCTTTATGCGGGCGCCGATCCGGCGCACAGATTGAATGTTCGGCTGGTCAACGAGCTGGCCTGGCACGGGCTATTCATCCGCCACATGCTGCGCCGGCCCGACGTCTCGGAGCTGGCAAGCTTTACCCCTGAGTTCACCATCGTCAATTGCCCGACTTTCAAGGCGGACCCAGCCCGCCACGGCTGCAGGTCCGAGACCATTATCGCGGTTTCGTTCGAGCGGCGCATGGTGCTGATCGGCGACACGTCATATGCGGGCGAGAACAAGAAGTCGGTCTTCTCGATCCTGAACTTCCTGCTGCCGGCCAAGGGCGTGATGCCGATGCATTGCTCGGCCAACCATGCCAATGGCGACCCCTCGGACAGCGCTATCTTCTTTGGGCTGTCGGGAACAGGAAAGACGACGCTGAGCGCGGACCCGGAACGCACCCTTCTGGGTGACGACGAGCACGGCTGGACTGATCAGGGCATCTTCAACTTCGAGGGCGGTTGCTACGCCAAGACCATCCATCTCAGCCCGGAGGCCGAGCCCGAAATATACAAGACCACCTCGATGTTCGGCACGGTCATCGAGAACATGGTCTACGACCAACATACGCGGCAGCTGGATTTCGAGGATGACAGCCTGACAACGAATATGCGCTGTGCCTATCCGCTGCACTACATCGCGAACGCCTCCGAGACCGGACAGGCCGGTGTGCCGAAGAACATCGTTATGCTGACCTGCGACGCCTTCGGCGTGCTGCCGCCGATCGCCAAGCTGACGCCAGCCCAGGCGATGTATCATTTCCTGACCGGGTTCACCGCAAAGATGGCGGGAACCGAAAAGGGGGTGAACACGGCCCAGCCGACCTTCTCGACCTGTTTCGGCGCCCCGTTCATGACGCGCAGGCCCGAGGTCTATGGTGCACTTCTGCGCGACAAGATCGCCCAGCACGGCTCGGCTTGCTGGCTGGTGAATACCGGCTGGACAGGTGGAGCTTACGGGACAGGGTCACGGATGCCGATCAAGGCGACGCGGGCGCTGCTGACCGCAGCGCTCAATGGCTCATTGGCCGGGGTCGAGTTCCGCGAAGACCCGAATTTCGGCTTCCAGGTGCCGGTCTCGGTGCCGGGTGTCGACGAGACGCTGCTCGACCCGCGCCGCACCTGGGCCAATCCGGCAGCCTACGACCGCCAGGCAGCCGAATTGGTCGCGATGTTCGTGAAGAACTTCGAGCAGTATGAGCCCCATGTGGGCGAGGACGTGATAGCTGCGGCGCCGACGGCGGCATGAGGGTCTTGGATAGTAGGGCTGGATTTATCCGGCCGCTTTCCGCAAAGTCTCGAATGCAATTGGCGGGGTGAACCCCGCCCTACGCGTTTTCGGGCACCTCGACACCCTTCTCTCGCAGTTCCGCCTTCGCTTGCTCGGTCTTGCGCAGATCCTTATGCCCATTGCGTCCAGCACCGCGCGGTCCTTGAGGAACTGGATGTCCACGTAAGGCACGATCTCGATCTGGTTCCCCCAGGGGTCAAGGAAGTCCAAACGCTTTTCGGTCGTCAGTTTCACCCCCGCCGTTTCCAACTTGGCCCGCAGCCCCTCGCGGTCATCCACCACCAGGCCGAAATGGCGGTCGCGGTCCGGATCCTGGTGGCGCCCGCGGCTCAGCGCGATGAACTGGTCGCCCAGATCGATGAAGGCCATCTCGTCGCCGTGACGGCCGCGCAGCTCGAATTCGAAGAACTGGCCGTAGAATTCCAACGCCGCGTCCACGTCGCCCACTTCCAGCGCCACGTGGTTGATGCCGATCAGGCGGGGTTTGCTCTGGGTCATTGGGGTCTCCGAGATGACGTCGCATTAAAGGCTAGCGCGACGGGCGGAGAATCCAATCCCGTGATCGTGCCCGGGACATTGCACTCCCGCGCCCCAACGGGTTAGTCGATGCCCATGACAAAGTTCGCCGTCGCCGCTGGCCACGACCTGACCGCCGCCGCTTGCGCGGATGTCCTGCAAGCGGGCGGGACGGCGGTGGACGCCGCGATCGCGGGCGCGCTGATGGCCTGCGTGGCCGAGCCGGTCCTGGCCGGGCTGCTGGGCGGCGGGTTCCTGATGATCCGGCCAGTGCAAAGGGCTCCGGTGCTGCTGGATTGCTTTGTGCAGACCCCGCGCCGAAGAATCAGGGAAGACGACCTCGATTTCCACGCAATCCAGGCGGATTTTGGCGAGACGACGCAGGAGTTCCACATCGGTGCCGGCGCCATCGCGACCCCCGGCCTGGCGCCGGGTCTCGCCGAGGCGCATGGGCGCTTCGGCAAGATGCCGCTTGCCGACCTTGCCGCCCCAGCGGTCCGCGCCGCGCGCGAGGGCGTCACCGTAACCGGGTTCCAGGCGAGCCTTGGCCGGATCATCGCGCCAATCCTGGAGGCGACGCGCGAGTCACGCGCGCTGATGTGCGGCGACGATGGCAAACCACTGCCCGGCGGAGCGCTCTACCGGAACCCGGACTTCGCCGATGTGCTTGAGGTCTTTGGGCACGAAGGCACGCGCTTCGTGACCGAAGGCGAGGTGGCCACCGGGCTGCTGGCGATGGCCGAGCAGGGAGGGCACCTGACCCGCGACGATCTGTGTGCCTACGCGCCGCAATGGCGCAAGCCGGTTGAGATCGCCCGGGGCTCGGCGCGGATCGCAGTCAATCCGCCGCCGGCACTGGGCGGGGTGCTGGTCGCCTTTGCGCTGGAACTGATGGACAGCGGCGCCCGCGCCGCCGAGCGGGCCCGCGCCTTCGAGGCGACGACGCGCGCCCGGGTCGAGGCGGGGCTCGAAGACGATCCGGAGGGTGGTGCGCTGAAGCTGCTGTCGCCGGACCTCGTCGCGCGTTACCGTAGCGATGTGCGGGGCCATGCGGCTGCGACCCGGGGCACCACCCATATCTCAGTGATCGATGGTACGGGGCTGGGTGTCGCAATGACGCTGTCGAATGGCGAAGGCAACGGCTCGATCATCCCTGGCACCGGCATCATGCCGAATAATATGCTGGGCGAGGCGGACCTCGTGCCAGGTGGTTGGCACAGCTGGACACCGGATCGCCGTCTCTCCTCGATGATGACCCCGATGGCGGCGGCCTGGCCCGATGGCAGCCTGGCGGTGCTGGGCTCGGGTGGCTCGAACCGGATCCGCACGGCGCTGGCTCAGGTGCTGATTAACCTGATCGACTTGGGGCTGCCGTTGAGCGAGGCCGTCGAGGCGCCGCGGCTGCACGTCGAGGCCGGCGCCCCGCCCGCGGTTGACTTCGAGCTGAATGATCTGGCCGATGAGGATCGCGCAGCCGTTCTGCATGCGTTCCCCCAGGCCAAGGGTTGGGCCGAACGGTCGATGTTCTATGGCGGCGTCCACGCGGCGCTGCGCGACGGGCGTGGCGAGATGCGCGCCGCGGGTGATCCGCGCCGCGCGGGCGTTGGCGTTACCGGCTGAGCTTTCCCTCGGCCCGGTCGATCCATAGGACCGACAGAGCCGCGATCCCGGCAGCGGCGGATGAGGCCAGCATGATTGCCAACAGCGCCCAAACCGCGTTCTGCGGCGTCAATGCCCACCCGGTAAACGATGTCAAAAGTGCGCCACTGCCGACGGTCATCGCGCCGGCCAATCCGGCGGCGCTGCCCGCCAGGTGCGGTCTGACCGACATGGCGCCCACATTGCTCGAGGGCACGGTCAGCCCGTTACCCAGCCCGACGAAGATCGTTGTGCCAAAGAACGAAAGCAGGTTCACAGATCCCGCCCAGTAAAGCGCCAATCCCAGCAGCAGCCCACCACAGGCGACCACGCGCCCCACAAGCATCATCGCGGTCAGTCCGAACCGCGCCGAATATCGGCCCGAGAGGAAGCTGCCGAACGCGAAGCCGGCGGTAATCGTGCCCAGCAGGAAGCCCAGCATGACCGGTTCGATCGCCAGGGCCGATTGGGCCACCAGGGGCGCGCCGCTGAGAAAGCAATAGAAGGCGCCCACCGAGAAGGACATCGACAGTGCATAGCCCCAGAACCGCCGCGAGCCGAACAAGGCCGGGTAGTCCCGGAACTGTTTGGTGAAGGTCTCGGAGGGGGAGCGGTTCGTCTCGCCCATATCGGTCCACGCAAGTCCGAAGACGGCGATCCCGCTTGCGACGAAGAAGACGAAGCTGGACCGCCAGCCGAAGAGCTGGTCAAGCGCGCCGCCCAACATCGGCGCCAGCATCGGCGCCACGGCCATCGCCATGGTGACATAGCCGAGCAGGCTGGCAGCCTCGCGCTCGGACCGCGTATCCCTGATCATCGCGGGCGACAGCGCGGCGCCGGCGATAATCACGCCCTGGACCATCCGGAAGGCCAGGAAGGTCCAGATGTCGCGCGCCAGGACGCAACCCAGCGAGGCCATGACGAAAATGACGATGGCGCCGAGCATGACCGGGCGCCGCCCATACCGATCGGACAATGGTCCGATGATCAGCTGCAAGATCGCCGTCACCGCCAAATACCCCGCAATCGAGAGGTTCACGAGCGCGTAGTCCGCCCGGAAATCCACCGCGATGCTGGCGAGCGAGGGCAGGAACATGTTGAGCGACAGCGTCGAGAACGCGGTCAGCAGGATCAGGGTCGTGAGCCTGGGTGGCGTGGTGGCGGGTGCGGGGATCATCCATGGGGTCAGTAGGGGTGAGGTGCGATGCGGTCAAGCTGGGCGCGGACTGTATAGCGTCTCAGTTCGAAGTTACCCGCTTCGAGTCCTCAGCAGACATGGATGACCGACACGCGTAGGTCGGCTTCGTGACAGAGTACGACCTCCCTCGAATTGAGAACGTGATCAGTCGAGCGCACCGCTGCCGCGACTGCATCTGGAAATGACCAGAAAGGAAAAGATTTCGCGCTCACGCTGAATTCTAGACACTATTTGACTGCCGCACCCCAATCATATTGTTTCCGTCAAGGCGTCGCAGCGTGAACCCTGCACGAGCGCAGATTTCGGTTGCCTTGGCGTTATCGCCGCGTCCACCCTAGTCCTCAAAAATCACGCATTGTGTTCGTGACAATGTCGACGTGCCGTCGGCAAAGGCGATTGCCTCTGCCCCCTCCAGATCGACTTTCAGCACATCAATCCGCGGCAGGTCACGGGTAACAATGTCCAGGCTGGTTGTTGTCACTGGAACAGTGTCGAGAGTATCTGAATTCCACTGATCGAGTGCGATACTAGCTTGCCCAGGCACTCCGCGGGGCACAGTCGCCGTGATCTCTAGGCCGGGCACATCCGAAAGAGCGTTTTCGACCACGCGCACCCAATCCAAACGATTCTCTGCCAAATGCGCCCGCAGGCGGGATGCCGTCTTGGGCATCATCTCGATGGCGATGGTCGCCCCATCGCATCCGACGAGATGCGCACCATAAACCGTGATGCCACCGATATTGGCGCCAGCATCGACGAACGTTCCTCCGGGCCGCAGGTGTTTGGCCATGATTTCGCGCAGGGCGCCTTGCGCGGCTGGCAGGACATGCCACAGGTCGTCAAACCGCCGACGGCAGAGAAACCGGTCCCGGCCGCCGATCAGGATCTTTACGTCGAAACAGAGATGTGGACTGCTCCACCTATCGAGATCGGTCAACGAGGTAATTGGGCCTGCAACGGCACTTGCGTAGAGTTTGACTGCTTCGCGCATTCCATCGCCGCGGGCTTCTCTCAAGACATATCCCCAGTGCACGAGACGGCAGATGTATGTCCAGATACGTCGAAAGAAGACCCATATTGGGCGCGGCACCCAAGGTCTGGCCCAATCTTTGAATTCCCGCATCTTTGCCCTTCCGACCTGCGCGCAATATAGCCGAGGTTCCGGTTCAAAGTCAGTCCGGGCGGATTCAGAGGATCGAAAGGATCATCGATTTGGGCTTGTGGAAGCGGCAGCTGGTGAAACGTCGCCCCGGCAATCTCCAAAATTCCGTGTACACCCGCTTTGGCTCAGCACCCGTCATCTGAGTGATTTTTTCGGATGGCGGCTTTGGCTGCATCGCCGAAATTGGAACCAAGACCCCACGTCTGATTGCCTTTTCCGCCGATCCTTGCTTCGCTGTCTGACGACGAGCATAGAACGGAGGGCGCGACATGGACTGGACCGGGGGATGTTTGTGCGAGCGCGTCCGCTATCGCGCCAGCGAGGGGCCGAACTGGGCGAGCTATTGTCATTGTGGAATGTGCCGAAAGGCTTCGGGTGCGCCCTTCATGTCGTTCGTGGAGTTCCCGGGCGGCACGGTCGAATGGCTGGGCGAGGAAGCGTGCCGGTACGAATCCTCAACCGGTGTGATCCGCCGGTTCTGCGGCACATGCGGCAGTTCGCTGACCTTCGAGGCCGACGGGATGGTCTTCATCGCGCTCGGCAGCCTGTACCACCCTGAGCGGGTCACCGTCGAACGCCATGGCTACACGGCGTCGCGGCTGCCGGGTCTGAATTTCACGACCGACTTGCCCGAGTTCCCGGGACCGGTCGGCGGCAAGGGCGGAAAGCCGATCGGCTAGGTGGCCCGCCGGGAAAGCGCGATCACAGGGATTTCTCCAAGACCTCGTAGACGGCTTGGCGCATCTCGCGTGTGAACACATGCCCGCCCGGCCAGATCTTGGAGACAAGCTTTCCCGGCGGGAAAGCAGCTATTGCCTGATCGATGATCCGGGCCGCGCCGCGCGAGTATTTGTCGTCTGTCGTTGCCGAAATATAGAGGCTCCGTGGGGCGATCAGGCGCACGATATCCTCGATGTCGCCATGTCGCGCGATACCTGGCACGCAGAACTCGGCCTGGATGCCGACTGCACGGTCCATCGAGCCTATGTGCGGCAAGTCAATTTCGCCAGATCACATCAGCCCACGGCGCAGCAGGTTCAATCCCGCCAGACAGAGCACCGTCAGCGTCACCCGCCTGAACAATGCTTGGTCCATCCGGTCCTGGTAGCGCAACCCGGCGATCATCCCCAGGGCGACGGGCAGGCACATCAAGAGCGAGAAAGGCACGGTCCGCTCGTTCAAAAGCCCGCTCAGGAAATGTGCCGGCACCAGGACCAGCGAGCCGACCGTGAAGGCCAGGCCAAGGGCGCGGATCTGTAGGGTTTTCCCGCAATCGAGCGCGATCAGGAAGAACAGCACCGGCGGGCCCCAGACGCCACTGAGGCCGCCGCAGAGGCCGGCAACGAGGCCGGTGACGATCTCGATCGCCATGCGCGGTCTCGCCGCCGTCGGCGCCCTCGGCCGCCAGCCCGCCAATTGCAGCCCCGCCGCCGTGCAGATCAGGACCCCCAAGAAGGCGAACATGCCCGCCGACGGTATGCCCGGCACCCATTGTGCGGCGATGCCAATGGTCAGCCCCAAAAGCAGGTTCAGCTTCCAGAACTGTCCCAATGTCTCGGCAGCCGGGCCCATCCCTTGACGCACGGTCTGCCAGAAATTCGTCAGCACGGTGGGAAAGACCTGAATCGCCACGGTGTCCTGGGCCGGCATGAAGCTGCCGAGCCCGCCGATCCCGATCATCGGCAAGGCGAAGCCGACCGCGCCCTTTACGAACCCGCCGAAGGCCATGATGACGGCTGCAACGAGCAGGATCAGAGGATCGGTCTGGTTGAGGAAGTCCATGAGATTCCTGGGGCTTCGAACGGGCGGGCGGGTCAGACCCTAGGCCGCGCCCGATCGATTGTCCCGCGGAATTCAACACTCGAAACCTCATCTGCGGCACTTCCTGTCGCGACCGGGCGAGATTTCTGCTGCCCACTGCGACCAAATCACTGAAACAGAAGGAGGGTGCGATGGCAGGGCTTGATGTAACCGGCTACCTGGACCTCGAGCGCTGCCCGATCGACCGGCCTGGCAGCCCGGGCTATGACGCGCTGATGGCCGAGACGCGCGGCGCGCTGGGCCAGGACGGTTGTGCAATACTGAAAGGCTTCGTTCGGCCTGACCGGATCGCCGATCTGGTTGCCGAGGCGGACCGGGTGGCGCCTGCTGCGCACCGTTCGTTCAACCGGACCAACGCATATTTCACCAAGGACGATCCATCGCTGCCCGAAAGTCATCCTGCGCGGCGGTTCTACGACCGCTCGAACGCTTTCGTTCCGGCAGACAATTTTGGGTCGGACTCGATCTTGCGAGCGATCTACGAATGGCCCGCCTTCGCTCCTTTCATCCAATCCGCGTTGGAAGAGGAGAGGTTCTATCCCTACGCGGATCCGCTGGCCGACCTGATCGTCAACGTGGTCGAGGAGGGCGGCGGCTTCCCCTGGCACTTCGATACCAACAACTACACGGTGACTCTGGCGATCCAGAACGGCGAGGCGGGGGGCTTGTTCGAATACGCGCCCAGGCTACGCAGTGCCGAGCACGAGAACTACACGGGCGTCGGCGCGGTGCTCGATGGTCGATCGGACAAGGTCAAGTCGCTGGTGCTGGAGCCGGGCGATCTGCAGATCTTCAAGGGCCGCGACGCGCTCCACCGGGTCAGCTCGGTCGAGGGCGCACGCCCGCGCTACGTGGGCATCTTCAGCTTCGTCGAGGAGCCCGGGATGGTGGCCAAGCCCGAGCACTGCAGGCAACTCTACGGGCGCGTCCTGCCGATCCACTACGAGCGCGCCGGGCTGCGAGCCGATGAACTGATGGATTGAGGGGGCGTGGTGATGGACATCGAAACGCTGAAAGGAGCCTATGAACGCGACGGCTATGCGGTGGCCGAGCGCTTTCTGCCGGACGATCTGGTGGCCGAGCTTCGGTCCGAGACCGAGCACTATGTGACGGCGGCCCGCGAGGGCCGCCTGACCGGGCCACAATTCGACATCATCGAGACGGGCACGGGGCCGGAGCTCCGCCGGATCACCGATCCAGAGGCGGTGAGCCCAGTATATGACCGCGCCATGCGGTGCAAGCCGCTGGTGGATCTGTTGGCCGATCTTCTGGACGGCACGGTGCGGTTCGACCACGGCAAGCTGAACGTCAAACCGCCGTCGGGTGGCGGCGCGCTCGACTGGCACCAGGACTAGGCCTTCTTTCCGCATACCAATTCGGACATGCTGGCGGTTGGCCTGATGATCGAGGATTGCACGCCCGAGAACGGGCCGCTGATGGTGATCCCAGGCTCGCATCGAGGTCCGATCCATGATCACCATCAGGATGGGCTCTTCGTGGGCGGCGTCAAATCGGAAGCGTTGGGAAACTTGCCGGAGAAGGCGGTTGCCTTGACCGCGCCGGCGGGGTCGATCTCGATCCACCACACCGCGATGCTCCATGCCTCGACGGCGAACCAGGGGGCCAAGAACCGCCCGCTCCTGCTCTACAACTACTTCGCCTCGGATGCCTTCCCGCTGATGGCAACCGAGGACTGGGAGGGGTTCAACGCCAAGCTTCTGCGGGGCGACGTGGTCTATCAGCCGCGCTATGCGCCGATGGACTGCAAGATTCCGCTGCCCCGGCCCGGTGGCGCGTCGCAGAGCATCTTCGAGGTGCAGGAAAGCCTGGAAGGGGGTGCGGTTCTGACCTAGCTACTGTCCTGCAGGCCGTCGCCTCCGGGAGAATCGTCATGGAACTTAACGCCGACTTCACCAGACGCGCCGCGGTCCATGCGGGCCGCATGGATTGGGTCGCCTCGCCGATGCCGGGGGTCGAGCGGCGGATGCTCGACCGGATTGGGGACGAGGTGGCCAGGGCGACGACGATCGTGCGCTTCGCGCCCGGCTCGGCCTTCTCGCCTCACACCCATGACGGGGGCGAGGAATTCTTGGTGCTCGATGGCGTCTTCCAGGATGAATACGGCGACTTCCCCGCCGGGACCTATGTGCGCAATCCGCCAACCACGAGCCATACGCCCGCCTCGGCGCCAGGCTGCACGATCTTCGTCAAGCTCTGGCAGTTCGATGCTGGCGACCGGAACCAGTTCCACGTGGACACTCAGGCCGCGGATTTTCGGCCGGATACGGCGCGGCCGGGTGTCTCGGCCCTCGAGCTGCACCGCGACGCGCGGGAGATCGTGGCGATGGAGCGCTGGGAGCCCGGAACCCAGGTCGCGTTGGGGGCCGAGGGAGGCATGGAGGTGCTGGTCGTCCGTGGCGGCTTTGCCGAGGGCAGCGAAGAATTCACGCGCCAATCCTGGCTTCGCCTGCCAAACGGTTCGGCGAGCGTGGCGGTGGCGGGTGCCGATGGCGCGCAGGTATGGACAAAGCGGGGTCATCTGGCCGGCGAGATCCGCGCGCCGGGTTGAGGCCGAGTCAAGGCACCACGAAAGTAAATTTTACTATGTGCCGATACTGCGACATGATGTTGCGCGCCATTGACGCTTGCCCCCTGGCTCGCTAGGAAATCTCGCAACCGCACAACTGATTCCGCGCCGCAGCATAGTCGCCGCCGAGGGAGCCCGCAAAAATGAACGCCGATCCCCAAATCTCGCCTGTCGCGCCAGCCCACGAGATCGCCGACCTGACCGAAATGGCCACCGGCGCCGCCCGTGCCGCGCAGGCTTTGATCGTCGAGGCGCGCGGCATCCTCGCGGCCAAGGTCAGCGCGCAAGGCCGCGTCTCGGGCAGGATGCTGGAGGCCGAGCAATACGCCGCCCACGGGCTCGCCTGGCTTGCTACCTATGGCGAGAGCCTGACCCAGATGGCGGGCTGGGCGGCACGGCTGGAAAGCGCGGGCAAGCTGGGTGAAATCGAGCGGCTGATCTTGAGTGTTGGCTTCGGCGAATACCTCAACCAGATCGCCGGTGGAATTCCCATGAGCCAGGGCGAAATCGTTCGGCCCCGGGATACGGGGCTTACCGAAGCGGCGCTGGCAACCTTCCGCGCTGACCCGGCGGTCGAACGACTGATCGGCGGCAACACCGACGCAGCGCGCATGCGGCTGGCGCAAATCCTGGCCGAGCGCGCGGGCGCGGCGACATTTGGCGACGCAGGGCTGGGCGAAGAGTTCGAAATGGTCCGCGACCAATTCCGCCGCTTCGCCGACGACCGGGTGATCCCCCCTGCCCATGGCTGGCATCTGCGCGACGAGCTGATCCCGATCGAGGTGATCGACGAGATGTCGGAGCTTGGCGTTTTCGGCCTGACCATCCCCGAGGAGTTCGGCGGCTTCGGCATGGGAAAGACCGCGATGTGCGTGGTCTCCGAAGAACTCAGCCGAGGCTATATCGGGGTCGGCTCGCTGGGGACACGTTCCGAGATCGCGGCCGAGCTGATCCTGGGCGGCGGCACCGAGGCGCAGAAGGCGCAATGGCTGCCTAAGATCGCCTCAGGCGAGATACTGCCGACCGCGGTTTTCACCGAACCGAACACCGGCTCGGATCTGGGCGCGCTGAAGACCCGGGCCGCGCGCGACGGCGGCGATTGGGTGCTGACCGGCAATAAAACCTGGATCACCCATGCGGCGCGCACCGACATGATGACCGTGCTGGCGCGCACCGACCCGGCGACCGACAACTATGCAGGCCTCTCGATGTTCCTGGCCTCCAAGACCCGGGGCACGGATGACGACCCCTTCCCGGACGCGACCATCAATGGCGGCGAGATCGCAGTGCTGGGCTATCGGGGCATGAAAGAATACACGCTTGCGCTCGACAGCCATCGGGTGCCGGGCGAGGCGCTTTTGGGTGAAGTCGAGGGCCAGGGCTTCAAGCAATTGATGCGGACCTTCGAGTCGGCGCGTATCCAGACCGCCGCGCGTGCGATCGGCGTGGCGCAATCGGCGCTGGAAATCGCGCTTCGCTACGCCCAGGAACGCACCGCGTTCGGCAAGCCCCTGATCGCCTTCCCGCGGGTCGCCTCGAAGCTGGCCATGATGGCGGTCGAGGTGATGATCACCCGTCAGATCACCTACCACGCCGCGCGCGAGAAAGATGCGGGCCACCGCTGCGACCTGGAAGCCGGGATGGCCAAGCTCTTGGCCGCCCGGGTCGCCTGGGCGGCGGCGGACAACGGCCTGCAGATCCACGGCGGCAACGGCTTCGCGCTGGAATACCCGATCAGCCGGGTGCTATGTGACGCGCGGATCTTGAACATCTTCGAGGGTGCGGCCGAGATCCAGGCCCAAGTGATCGCACGGCGGGTGCTGGAGGGGAACTGAAGCGCCGAGGGACGGTGGAACAAGTTCCACGCTACAGGGTTTGGTGCTAGCCTCGCCCCCTCGCATCCGAGGGGGAGTTCTACAGATGTCTTCCACCGACAAGGTCTTCGCCGGGGCCGTTCCGGATATCTATGACGAGTATCTGGTTCCCCTGATATTCGAAAACCATGCCGAAGATTTGGCCCGGCGCGCGGCGGCGTTGTACCCGCGGGACATCTTAGAAACCGCCGCCGGATCCGGGGTCGTCACCCGGGCTTTGGCGCGCGCCGTTGGGCCGGATGTGCGGCTGACCATCACCGACCTGAACGACCCGATGCTCGACCGGGCTGCGCGCATTCAGGGACCGGATCCGCGGATCGCCTGGGCCCAGGCGGACGCGATGGATCTGCCGTTCGCGGATCAAAGCTTCGATGCCGTTCTCTGCCAGTTCGGTGCGATGTTCTTCCCGGATCGGGTCAAGGGTTATGCCGAGGCGCGGCGTGTGCTGCGGCTAGGCGGCCGGTTCCTCTTCAACATCTGGGACCATATCGAGGAGAACGAATTTGCCCATGCCGTGACCGAGGCGCTTGCGGAACTTTTTCCCAGCGATCCTCCGGTTTTCATGGCACGCACGCCGCACGGGCACGGGGATACCACGGTCATCAGGTGCGAGCTCGAGGCTGCCGGGTTCACGAACGTTCAAATCGACACCGTTGCCGGCGTCAGCCGCGCGCCGGAACCGCGCCATCCGGCCATCGCCTATTGCCAGGGCACGCCCCTGCGCGGCGAGATCGAGGCACGCGATCCCGAAGGACTGGAACGCTGTACGGAATATGCCGCCAAAACAATCGCCCGGCGGTGGGGCGATGGACCGATCGATGCAAAAATCCAAGGCCATGTAATCGAGGCGACCCGGCCCTGACCACCGGCTGCTATCCGACCAGTTCGTAGTGGTGTAGCACCCGGTCCTTCACCACTCCTTCCTCGTCCGGGTGTATATGCGGCTCGCGGCAGTCCTCACCGGCAAATGCCTTGAGCGACTCCACGTTGCGCCAGACCATCACCATGCAGAACTGGTTTGGGGTCTCCGGACGCGGCACGCCGGCCGTGACCGAGACGATGCCGGGCTGGCTCTCGACGAGGGGTTTCGCGGTGTTGCGGAAGAAATCCTCGAACTCGGCCTCGCGGCCCTCATGTATCGTGACCTGAAAGATTCGGACGATCATATGCACTCCCTCCGACTGGCCGAGAGGAAAGCATGGGCTTGGCGTGGCCGGTAGGCAAGCGGGGCGCCGAACAGTTTTGCGCTCGGCGCGAGCTGTGCCAAGCTGTTGGGAGGTTTTGAGAGGATGCGCCATGCAGGACGAGGTGCTGGAATCCGGCTTCAACGGGCTCACATCCGCGCAGCCGGGCCTGCCAGCCGCGTGGTACTACGACCCCGGCCACCACACCCGCGAGATGCGTGAAATCTGGGGCAAGTTCTGGGTTTATCTTGCCCGGGCGGGCTCGCACGACGGTTCGGGCGCGTTTCGGGTCTTCAAGGTTGCCGGGCAAGAGCTCTTGGTTCTCCGCGATCGCGAGGGGACGCTGAATGGTTTCTTCAATACCTGCCGCCACCGGGGCTCGGCGCTCTGCCTCGACGCTGAGGGCCGTCTCGAGACGGGCCGCATCACCTGTCCCTATCATCAATGGACCTATGCGTTGGACGGGCGCCTTTTGGCGACCGGCGCGATGCGGCCGGTGGACGGGTTCGACCGCACGCGGCACGGGCTGCTGCCGGTAGAGTTGGCGGAATGGCGCGGGTTTTTGTTCGCCAGCCTGGGCGGGCCGGAAGCGCCGGGCTTTGATCAGGCTGCGGCTGGTGAATTTGACGGCATCGCGAACTGGCCGCTGGAGCGCCTGGTTGTCGGTCATACCTACCGTCGCGAACTCGCCTGCAATTGGAAGATTTTCTGGGAGAATTTCAACGAATGCCTCCACTGTCCGAACTTGCATCCAGAGCTCTGCGAACTGGTGCCGATATTCACGCGGGCGATCATGGCGCGGCGCGACGATCCGGATTGGGCAGCGAACGCTGGTAACCTGGATCCGATGCTGGCGGGTGGCCTGCGCGACGGCGGCGAGACCTGGTCAATGGATGGCCGGGCGCAAGGCGCGCTGCCCGGGCTTAGCGAAGCGGACAAGGCAGCCGGCCACCGCTAAGGCGTGGTGCTGCCATCGCTTTTCGTCGCCTGTCATCGCGACTACGTGCGCACGGTGCGCCTAGCGCCGCTGGGCCCAGAGCGGATGGAGTTGTCGGCCGAGTGGCTGTTTGACCCAGAGATGTTGGCACGGCCGGATTTTGACAAGGCGAAGATCACCGACTTTGCCACATTGGTTATGGAGCAGGACGGAGCCGCCTGCGAGATGAACCAGCGCGGGCTCAAGGCACAAGACTACGAGCGCGGCGTGCTGATGCAGGAGGAATATGAGGTGTTCCTGTTCCAGGACTGGGTGCGCGAGGCGCTTGGCGAGGCAACGATCGCGCCCTCCAAGGCCGCAAGCCGGGCAAGCCGCCGAACCGATTGAACGCGAGCCGAATGAGCGCGGGCGGGGCGGACAACTTGGTCCGCCCTAACGGATGTGCCTGCTATCCCGCTGAATCCCGGACGACTGCGTCGAAAACCGCCTCGAACATCGCTGGCGTCAGCCTCCGCGTGTTCGTGTTGTAGCGAGAGCAGTGATAGCTGGCGTGGAGCGCCAGGCCGCCGATCCGGCTGACTGCGGCGTGTCCGAACGGGTGATCGGCCACCCGGCCGCCAAGCGCGCGCACGGTCGAATCATGGGCGATCTTCCCCAGCGTCACGATGTGGCTGAGCCGGGGCAGCGCGGCGGCCCGGGCCATCAGGTAGGGGCGGCAGGCATTGACCTCGGCGCCCACGGGCTTGTTTTGCGGCGGCACGCAGCGCACGGCGTTGGTGATCATGCAGCCTGCGAGTTCCAAGCCGTCATCGGGCCTGGCCGCGAACGTGCCGCGGCTGAGGCCGAATTTCGCCAGTGTCGGATAAAGCAGATCGCCGGCCCAGTCGCCGGTGAAGGGCCGGCCGCTGCGGTTTGCCCCGGTGACACCGGGCGCCAGGCCGACGATCAGCAGCCACGCATGCTTATCACCGAAGCTCTCGACGGCACCGTTGTACCAATCTGGGTGAGCCGCGCGGTTGTCCGCGCGGTAAGCCACCAATCGAGGGCAGAGCAGACAATCCCGGGGCGCTTCCGGCCCCGGTGCGTCCCTCATGCTTCGTCGTTCGCTGCGATCGGTTCGTCCTCGACCGGTTCCGGCATCGGGCGCGGCGGACGGCCGATCACGTCCTTCAGTTCCTCGAGCTCGATGAAATTGTCCGCCTGGCGGCGCAGGTCGTCGGCGATCATCGGCGGGCTCGACCGGATGGTCGAGACGACCGAGACGCGCACGCCCTTTTTCTGCAGGGCCTCAACCATCGGACGAAAATCTCCGTCGCCTGAGAAGAGCACGATGTGCTCTACGTGGTCGGCCATCTCCATCGCATCGACCGCGAGTTCGATGTCCATGTTGCCCTTGATCTTCCGCCGGCCCGTCGAGTCGGTGAACTCCTTCGCCGGCTTGGTGACAAGCGTGAACCCATTGTAGTCCAGCCAGTCGACCAGCGGACGGATCGGCGAATATTCTTCGTTCTCGATCAATGCGGTGTAGTAGAACGCCCGCACCATCTTGCCGCGGCGCATGAATTCGCTGCGCAACAGCTTGTAGTCGATGTCAAAGCCCAAAGCCTTGGTCGCTGCATAGAGGTTGGAACCATCAATGAAGAGCGCCAATCGCTCGTCGCGATAAAACATGATTGCCTCAATGTTCTCCGGTTGACGTTTGGTTTCCCGCCCGCGCTTACAATGATACACGCTCAGCGTGCGCGAATCGAGGGGCGTATCTAGGCAGCGATTTTGAGCCTGTCCAGTCCATAAATGACGGTTCCATGACAAAGGTATTGATTTCATTGGGGGCTAACGTTGCGTCACCCGGCCGCAGCCTGGGCGGCACCTTGTCGCATGCTCTCGAGAGGGTCGCCGATTGCGACCGAATTACTTTGTCCAAGCGCAGCCGATGGTTCCGCTCGCCGGCCTTTCCACCGGGATCCGGCCCCGATTTCGTGAACGGTGCGGCGGCGCTTGAAACAGACTTGGCGCCCGAAGACCTGCTTGCTGTTCTGCATCGTGTCGAGGCCGAGTTGGGGCGGATGCGGCCATCGCGCTGGGCGCCCCGGGTCTGCGACTTGGACCTTATCGCGATGGGGGACCGTGTTCTGCCAGATGCCGACACACTTAGGCGCTGGATCGAAATCGATTTGGGCGAGGCGCAGACCACCGCCCCGCCACGGCTGATTCTTCCCCATCCGCGGATGCATGAACGTGCCTTCGTGCTGGCGCCGCTCGCGGATATTGCGCCCGATTGGCGCCACCCATTCACGGGGCTTTCTGTGGCCGAGATGCTGGCTGTACTACCGGAGGAAGAAAGAGCATCGGTCGCACCACTATAGGCGCGTGTTGCGCGGCGTCTCCCGAAAGCATCATGTCGCAGGCATGTGCCGCCGAGACCCTTGCAAATTCGTGCCCGTCCCCTTATCTCTTCGCGACTTCCGCGAACCGTGCAGAACTGGAGTGCCGCCAATGGCCCGCGTCACCGTCGAAGATTGCGTCGACAAGGTTCCGAACCGCTTCGATCTCGTCATGCTGGCAGCACACCGCGCCCGGGCGATTTCGGACGGCTCGCCGATTACGATCGACCGGGACAACGACAAAAACCCGGTCGTCGCTTTGCGCGAGATTGCCGACGAGGCGATGGCCGTCGAGGAACTGCGCGAGCAGGCGATCGAATCGAACCAGCGTCACATCGAGGTCGACGAGCCGGAAGAGGACAACATGGCGCTGCTGATGGGCGCGGCCGAGACCTCGCCGATGGCGGTCGCCGACGAGATGGACGAAGAGAAGCTGCTGCGCGCGCTGATGGCCGAACAGGAGCGCAGCTGAGCGAGCCCCTGGCACGTCTCCGTCCCGCTTGGCGGGCAAATGGGCGGACCCAGGGCCATTGGAGCCAAACCCCGTGATCCGTCAGTTCGAACTTGTCGAGCGGGTCAGGGACTATAACCCCAACACCGACGAGGCGTTGCTGAACCGCGCCTATGTCTTTGGCGCCAAGGCCCATGCGGAGCAGGTGCGCGCCAATGGCGAGCCCTATTTCGGCCACCCCCTGGAAGTCGCCGCGATCCTGACCGAGCTGAAGTTGGATGACGCCTCGATCGTCACCGCGCTGCTGCACGATACGATCGAGGATACTGGCGCGACGCACCAGGAGATCGCGCGGCTCTTCGGCGAGGAGATCGCCGACCTGGTCGATGGCGTCACGAAGCTAACCAAGCTGGAACTGACCTCGTCCGAGACCGCCCAGGCCGAAAATTTCCGCAAGCTGTTGCTGGCCATGGCTGCCGACGTTCGCGTTATCCTGGTCAAGCTGGCCGACCGGTTGCACAACATGCGCACCATCGCGCATCTGCGCGCCGACAAGCGCCACCGCATCGCGCATGAGACCATGGAGATCTATGCGCCGCTTGCGGGCCGGATGGGGATGCAGTCGATCCGCAGCGAGCTCGAGGACATGGCATTCGAGGTGCTGAACCCGGAGGCGCGCACGTCGATCATGCGGCGGTTCCTGAAACTCAAACGCGAGACCGGCGATCTGATCCCTCAGATCAGCGCCGAGATCTCGGACGCCCTGACCGCCGCCGGGGTCAACAACAAGGTCGAAGGACGCGAAAAGCGCCCGTATTCGATCTGGCACAAGATGGAGGAGCAGCAGACCAGCTTCTCGCAACTGTCGGACATCTACGGATTTCGGATCATGGTCGGAACGGAAGAGGATTGCTACCGGGCCCTGGGCGCGGTCCACCGCCATTGGCGATTGGTGCCCGGGCGGTTCAAGGACTACATCTCGGGACCAAAAGCGAACGGCTACCGGTCGATCCACACGACGGTCTATGGCGTTGGCGCGATGCGGGTCGAGATGCAGATCCGCACCCACGACATGCACGAAGTGGCCGAGACCGGCGTTGCCGCCCACTGGGCTTATAAGGACGGCGAGCGGGTCCAAAACCCGTTCGCGGTCGACCCCTTCACCTGGCTGCGCGACCTGGTCGCCCGGTTGGAAAAGGGCGACGAGCCGCACGAGTTCCTGGAACATGTCAAACTGGACATGTTCACCGATCAGGTCTTCTGCTTCACGCCCGAGGGTGACGTGGTTGGCCTGCCGCGCGGCGCCACTCCTATCGATTTCGCCTATTCGATCCATACGATCGTCGGCGACCAATGCGCTGGCGCGCTGGTCGACGGACGCCGCGTGCCATTGTGGACGCGGCTGAGGAATGGTCAGCAGGTCGAGATCATCACCGCCAAGGGTCAGAGCCCCTCGCCGCATTGGGAGGACATGGCCAGGACCGGGCGTGCCAAAGCGGCGATCCGGCGCGCTTTGCGCGACCGCCAGCGTGCCGAGTTGGTCGCGCTGGGGCACGATCTGGCCGACCAGGCGTTTGAAGGAGCCGGGCGCGATGGCGGGCGCAAGGCGCTGGGCGCGGCGGCGGCGAAACTGGGCTATCCGGCTGTCGAGTTGATGCTGGTCGACCTGGCCACGGGCGAGGTTACGGGCCGCGAGGTCGTCGAGGCGGTCTATCCGAGCCGCGAGGACGAGGGCGCCGGGGCCGCCGGCCTTCTGGCCCGCCCCGGCGGCAACGGCAGCAAGGTCGGCCCCGCCGCGGCCCTGGTCGCGGTGCGTGGCTTGCGCCGGGGCACCGATATCCAGTTCTGCACTTGTTGTTGGCCGATCCCGGGCGACCGGATCATGGGGCTTGGCCGGCGCGGCGGCGTGGTCGTGCACGCGATTTCGTGCCCATTGCTGGCCGATTTCGAGGACGACCTCGAGCGCTGGCATGACCTGAGCTGGGCGCCCGATGCGGCAAACCATGCGGGCAACGTTGCAAGGATCGACCTGACGCTGGCGAACCAGCCGGGCACACTGGGGGCGGTCTGCACACTGATCGGCGAGTTGAAGGCCAATATCGACAATCTTGGTGTGACGCTGCGGAAGCCTGATTTCTTTCTGATGACCGTCGATGTTGAAGTCAGGGACGTGAAGCATCTGAGCGATATCCTGACCGCGCTGCGTGCCCAGAACTTCGTCAATCAGGTCGAGCGGGCGATCTCGGCGCCCGAGCGCGAGGGGACGTCCGATCCGCAGGATCAGCCGCGGCTGCCCTTGGGTTCGGCCCCCGGGGCGCATCACTAGGGGCCGGCAATGGGGCAGGGTGGATGATCTTCAAGCGACGTGATCACCCGGGATTCTGGAACCGGCTGCGTGAGATCGTGTTCCCGCGCAAGGGTTTCTGGCGGGGCCCCGACTATATCAAGAAACGCCTGCACCGTTTGCCAGACAGCCCGCATCGGATCGCGCTGGGTTTCGCCTGCGGCGCGTTCACTTCGTTTTCACCGTTCTTCGGCTTTCATTTCTTCATCGCCGCCGGCATTGCCTGGGTCGTGCGCGGCAACATCATCGCGGCGCTGTTCGGCACGGCCGTGGGCAACCCGCTGACCTTCCCGCTGATCGTCACCGCCTCGCTGTGGTTGGGGCGCTGGATGCTCGGGCGCGGCGAGGGGCAATCGGATTTCGAGGTCGTCACGCACGCCTTTGCCGATGCGTTGAATTCAACGTGGTCCACGGTCAAAAGCTGGTTCGGCTATGGCCCCTCGATGATGGACGGGATCCTGGGCTTCCTGGACGAGGTTTTCCTTCCTTACCTGATCGGCGGCATCCTGCCTGGGATCGTCGTTGCCGTGATCAGCTATTGGATCGTCGGACCGATCGTGGCAGCCTATCAGCTAAGGCGGCGCAAGAAGCTGGCCAAGCGCGCGGAAATGGCGCGGGCGGCCTCGGATGCCGAGCAAGCCGCCTATCGTGCAGAGGCTGACAATGTCTGAGACGACATCCCTGAAACATCCCTTGGGGAAGCTGCGGCTGGGTGTGAATATCGACCATGTGGCGACTATCCGGAATGCCCGTGGCGGGGCGCATCCGGACCCCATCCATGCTGCCCGGGTCGCCGAGGCCGCTGGCGCCGACGGGATCACCGCGCACCTGCGCGAGGACCGGCGCCACATCACCGATCCGGATATCGACGCGCTGATGGAGTCGCTGACCGTACCGTTGAACTTCGAGATGGCGGCGACCGACGAGATGCAGGCGATTGCGCTTAGGCACAAACCTCATGCGGTTTGCATCGTGCCCGAGAAGCGCGAGGAGCGCACCACCGAGGGCGGGCTGGAAGTGGCCCGCGAGGAGAACAAACTGGCGCATTTCATTGCGCCTTTGGCCGAAGCAGGATGCCGGGTCTCGATTTTCATCGCGGCCGACAGGCGTCAGATCGAGGCCGCTCACCGGATCGGCGCGCTGGTCATCGAGCTTCACACTGGCGCCTATTGCGACGCCCATAACGAGGGCCGCTTCGACGAGCGCGACGCGGAGCTGGAAAAGCTGCGCGACATGGCCGCCTTCGGCCATTCCCTGGGGCTTGAAGTCCATGCGGGCCACGGCCTGACATTCGACACGGTGACCCCGGTCGCCCAGTTCCCGGAGGTTCTGGAGCTAAATATCGGCCACTTCCTGGTCGGCGAGGCGATCTTCTCGGGCCTCGACAGCGCCATCCGCCGGATGCGCGAGACCATGGATCGCGCGCGCAGGGATGTGTTCGGCGAAGGGGTGGCATGAATTTCGAGGACGCTGGACCTACCAGCGCTCCCTGAAAGTAGTGATCGCGCAGACTGCCGTCGAGGTGACCGGCTTTCAGGCAGCACCGCTTGAAGCGTCTGCCCGACCCGCAGGGACACAGATCGTTCCTGCCGAGTTTTTTGCGCAGTTCGACATCGCCCATGCACCAAACGGTCACTGGTTTTCACGCGCGTCTCTGATGGGAATGACCGGCGGCGTTTCGAGATGACCTCAAAAGGAAGCCCGGTCTTCTGGTTTGATGCGCCTTGCCATGGCACCCTCCTATTTTCATTTGGCGGGGCCGCGCCGTATACAAGCTAACAGCTCAATTAGGCGAGCAGGCAAGCTTGAGCGCATCGAGGCGAAAGTAAGCATGATCATCGGCATCGGATCTGACCTGGCGGATATCCGGCGCATCGAAAAGACACTCGCGCGGTTCGGCGACCGTTTCATCCAGCGCGTCTTCACCAAGGTCGAGCAGGTCAAGTCCGAGCGCCGGAAGGAGCGGATAGCATCCTATGCCAAGCGATGGGCGGCCAAGGAAGCGTGCTCGAAGGCGCTGGGCACCGGTCTGCGTATGGGGGTCGCCTGGCGCGAGATGGGGGTCGTCAACCTGTCCTCGGGTCAGCCGACGATGCATCTGACCGGCGGCGCGGCCGAGAGGCTAGTGAATTTGATGCCTCCGGGCCGCCAGCCCCGCATCCACGTCACCATCACCGACGACCACCCCTGGGCTCAGGCCTTCGTGGTGATCGAGGCGCTGCCCGCCGACACGCCCTATCTGGCGCCGGGATAAAAATGCGGCTGACTATTTGCCTTTGAAGGTGGGGGTGCGCTTGTCGGCGAAGGCTTCCATGCCTTCCGCCTGATCCTCAGTGGCGAAGAGGGCGTGAAACAGGCGCCGCTCGAACTTCACGCCCTCGCCCAGCATGGTTTCATAGGCCGAGTTGACCGCCTCCTTGGTGGCCAAGACCGCGATCGCACCCTTGTCGGCGATCTTGGCCGCGGTCGCGACCGCCTCGTCGACCAGGTCGTCCGCTGGTATGATCCGGCTGACCAGGCCCGAGCGCTCTGCCTCCTCGGCATCCATGAAGCGTCCAGTCAGGTTCATCTCCATCGACTTCGACTTTCCAACGAACCGGGTCAGCCGCTGGGTGCCGCCCGCGCCCGGCATGACGCCCAGATTGATTTCTGGCTGGCCGAATTTCGCGGTGTCGGCGGCCAGAATGAAATCGCACATCATGGCCAGCTCGCAGCCTCCGCCCAACGCATATCCCCCAACCGCGGCGATAACCGGCTTGCGGACCCGGGTCACGGTTTCCCACTCGGCAGTGATGAAGTCGGCCTTGTAGACGTCGACGAAGCTTTTGGGCTGCATTTCCTTGATATCGGCGCCCGCGGCGAAGGCTTTCTCGTTGCCGGTGATCACGATTGCGCCGATGTCCGAATCCGCGTCGAAGGTCAGAAGTGCCTCGCCCAATTCGCGCATCAGTCCCGAGTTCAGTGCGTTCAGCGCCTTCGGCCGGTTGAGGGTGATTAGACCGACCTGTTCGCGGGTCTCGACGATGATGTTTTCATAGGCCATGGCGCGGGTCTCCGGGCTGTCTGTGCTGGCGCAATGGTCTAGCGAAGGGAGGCGGGGCGTTCAACGCTGACATTTCGGGCAGTAGAACGTCGAACGGCCCGATTGCACGATCCGCCGCACGGTTCCAGGGCAATCCGGGCTCGGACAGGGCGCGTCCTCACGGTCGTAGACCCGGAAGCTGTGCTGGAAATAGCCTAGCTCGCCATCGGCCTGCCGGTAGTCGCGCAAGCTCGAGCCCCCGGCGGCCAGGGCATCCTGGAGCGTCGCGACGACGTCGCCCGCCAATCGCTCGACCCGCATGCCCGAGATCGACGCGGCGATCCGCGCCGGATGGATGTGCGCGCGGTGGAGGGCTTCGCAGACATAGATGTTGCCGAGCCCGGCCACGACCCGTTGGTCCAAGAGCGCGGCCTTGATCGGCGTGCGCTTGGGCTTCAATGCGTCAACTAGTGCCGCGCCGTTGAAGGCATTGCCCAAAGGCTCGGGGCCCAGATTGGCGAGCAGTGGATGCGTCTCCAAATCAGCCGTCGGCCAAAGGTCCATGATCCCGAAACGCCTGGTATCGTTATAGGTGATCACGTCGCCCCGGTTGGTGGTCACGATGACATGGTCGTGCTTGCCGGGGGCCGGGTTGTCGTTGTGAGAGTCACCGATCGTCGCGCCCGAGATCAGAATGCGCCCGGACATACCCAGATGCACGATCCAGGTTTGGCCGTCGTCCAGGCCAATCAGCAGGTATTTCGACCGCCGCCCCAGCCCGGTGACCCGTCGCCCGGTCATCCGCTCGGCGAAACGCTTCGGCAGCGGCCAGCGCAGATCGGGGCGGCGCTGGTCCACATGGGTCAGAATGCGGCCTTCAAGGACCGGCTCGAGGCCACGGCGTACTGTCTCGACTTCGGGAAGCTCTGGCATGTGGAATTCCTCGAGGGGACGAAAAGCGCCATAGCATGATCCCATGCGCCGCGCTATTTAGTCGGGCCATGTCCGATGACGCCCAGACCTCCGAGACCCATTTCGGGTTCCAGACCGTGCCCGAGGCCGAGAAGGCCGGGAGGGTGCATGGAGTCTTCGCGTCGGTCGCCTCGCGCTATGACCTAATGAACGACCTGATGTCGGGGGGCGTCCACCGGCTTTGGAAGGACGCGCTGATCGACTGGCTGGCGCCGCGGCCCGGGATGCATCTGCTGGATGTGGCCGGCGGCACCGGGGATATCGCGTTCCGGTTTCTCAATCGCGTTAAGGGTCAGGGCCAGGCCACCGTCTGCGACATGACCCAGGCGATGCTGGACGAGGGCGCCCGGCGGGCCGAAAAGGCGGGCATCGCACAAATCGACTGGGTCTGCGGCGATGCAATGGCGCTGCCCTTCCCCGACCACAGCTTCGACGCCTACACGATTGCCTTCGGCATCCGCAACGTGACCCGAATCGAGGACGCGCTGGCCGAGGCCTATCGGGTGCTGAAACCGGGCGGGCGGGTTTTGTGCCTGGAGTTCAGCCGGGTCACCAATCCCGGCTTGGCTTGGGCCTATGACAAATACTCCTTCAATGTCATCCCGCCGCTCGGGCGCGCGGTGACAGGCGACCGCGACAGCTATCAATACCTTGTCGAGTCGATCCGGCGTTTCCCGAACCAGGAGCGGTTCGCGGCTATGATCCGCGAGGCAGGGTTCGGGCAGGTTAAGTACCGCGACCTGACCATGGGTGTTGCTGCGCTGCATTCCGGATGGCGGCTCTAGCGTCCATGTTCCGTATCCCCTCTCACCTTTGGCGGCTTCTGCGCACCGGCGCCACATTCGAGCGCACCGGCGCGATGCGGGCGATTCTGGACGCGCTCGAGATCCGGGGCTGGCCACGCTTTGCACTGCGCGCCCTCGCCTGGCCGTTCGGCATGTTCGGGCGCCGGGGCAACCCGGACCTGCCGCCGCTTCCCCGGGCGTTGCAGGCGATGGGGCCGGCTTATGTGAAATTCGGCCAGGTGCTCTCGACCCGGCCCGATGTGACGGGCGAGGAGCTCCACGCCCAGCTTCGCTTCTTGCAGGACCGCCTAACCCCGTTCCCGACCGCCGACGCACGGCGCGTCATCGAAGACGCGCTCGGCGCCCGGGCATGGGAGCTGATCGGCGACCTGGGCGAGCCGGTCGCGGCCGCGTCGATTGCGCAAGTGCATCCGGCGATCTGGAAGCCGACCGGGCGAAAGGTTGCAGTCAAGGTGCTGCGTCCGGGGGTCCGGCGCCAATTCCGTGCCGATATCGGAGCCTTCTACCTCATCGCCGCGCTGGTCGAGCGCATCGTGCCCGGCTCGCGGCGGCTAAGGCCCAACGCGGTCGTGGCGCATTTCGAAGGTGTCGTGAATACCGAGTTGGACCTGCGGCTGGAAGCGGCCGCCGCCAGCGAATACCGTGATAACGCGCGCGAAGATGACCGGCTGAAAGTGCCCGAGGTGCAGTGGGCCGGCACCGGGCGCCGGGTGCTGACGCTGGAATGGGTCGAGGGGTCGCCCATCGAACCCGAGCCGCTGGCGGCCGCAGGGCACGACCTATCCGAGATCGCCACGCGGCTGATCCGCACCTTCCTGAACCACGCGCTGCGTGACGGCTATTTCCATGCCGACATGCATCAGGGAAACCTGCGCATCGGCGAGGACGGCACGCTGATCATGCTGGATTTCGGCATCATGGGGCGTCTCGACCCGATCACACGGCGCCACTACGCCGAGATCCTGTTCGGCTTCATAAGCCGCGATTATAGGCGCGGAGCGGAAGTGCATTTCGAGGCGGGCTATGTGCCGGCTGACCGGAATGTGGAAGACTTCGCCCAGGCGTTGAGGGCGATCGCTGAGCCGATCCACGGGCAGGACGTCTCGTCGATCTCGATCGCGCGGCTCTTGGGCTATCTGCTCGAAACCTCCGAGCGGTTCGGCATGGAGACCCGCACCGAGCTGATCCTGCTGCAGCGGACCATGGTTGTGGCCGAGGGGGTGGCCCGCTCGATCGATCCCCATTCCAACATCTGGGAAGCGGCCAAGCCGGTGGTCGAGGGGTGGATCCGAGAAAACCTGGGTCCGGCGCAGGTCGCGCGTGACATCGCCAGTACGGTGCGGGTGCTGGCACGCATGGGCCCACGCCTGCCCGACCTGGCACAGGAGCTGGTCATGCTGGCCGAAGAGGCGCGCACCCGCCGCAGCCTGCAGGCCGAGCCCGAGGAGGCGCGCGGTCCTCGCCGTTGGGTATGGTTCCTGGGCGGCATTGTGGCGGGCGTGGCGGCGGTCGCGGGAATTCTGCAAATCCTCTGAGAAATCTGCACGGGCGCGCCAAAATGCGCACGCGCTAGGCCGCGATCCTGCCGTCATGTGGATGTCGCGGCGGCACTTCCTGAAACTTTTCCTTGGCCTCGGCGTCCTGAGCCCGGCCTATGCGTTCGGGATCGAGCCCGGTGTCAGGCTGGCTGTCGCGACGCATAGGATCCAGCCGCCGCTTTGGCCCCGCGGGGTGCGCCTTCGCATCGCGGCGATATCGGATCCGCATTTGTGCGAGCCCTGGATGCCGCTTGAGCGGCTGAAAGCAATTGTCGCGCGGGCGAACCGCCTATCGGCCGATATGATCGTGTTGCTTGGCGACTACCGCGCCGGCCATCCCTTCGTGGTACGTCAGGTACCGATCGATGCGATTGCGCGCGTGCTGTCAGGGTTGCGCGCGCCGCTTGGCGTCCATGCGGTCCTTGGAAATCACGATTGGTGGGACGACCCGGTCGCCCGGCGGCGCGGAGCGGGGCCGACCGAGACGCATCGGGCCTTCGCGGCGGCCGGTCTGCCCGTCCTGGAGAACCAGGCGCTGCGCGTCACGGGCGGACCCGCACCATTCTGGCTGTTGGGGCTTGGTGACCAGCTCGCTTTTTTTCGCAGTGGCGTCGACGATCTAAATGGGACGCTCGCGCAGGTTTCGGGCAGCGAGCCCGCGATCCTGCTGGCGCACGAGCCGGATATCTTCCCCCGAGTTCCAGACCGGATTGCTCTGACGCTCAGTGGCCATACCCATGGCGGGCAAGTGCGGCTTCTCGGGTACTCGCCCATTGTCCCCTCGCGCTTCGGCAATCGCTATGCTTACGGACATGTGCGCGAAGGTGGGCGCGATCTCGTAGTCTCAGGCGGGCTCGGCTGTTCGAACCTACCGGTACGCTTTGGGATGCCGCCCGAGATCACGGTGATCGAGCTTTCATGAAATGGCCCAATGCTTGGGTCATGCGCCGGGTTGTTGATGGGCCCTGAAGCCGCGCACGGTTTCGGATCGTGTTCGCCGAGGATGACGGCAAATCCGCATATCGGGTTGGTGATGATTCCACGCCAACCTCTTGTTAAACCTGCGCCAGTCACGATATTACAGTGCGGTGCTGGGATTTGTGTTGTTTCCCGGCTGACTGACCGATGCGGGAGAACCCGGTGCAGGGTAAGCGGGTGTTACTAATCATCGGCGGCGGCATCGCCGCCTATAAGTGCCTCGAACTGATCCGGCTGATCCGCAAGGCCGGCGGCGCGGTCACGCCCGTGATGACCCGGGCGGCGGGCGAGTTCGTAACGCCCCTGGCCGTCTCTTCGTTGGCGGGCGAGCGGCTCTACACCGATCTCTTCGACCTGACCGACGAGGCCGAGATGGGCCATATCCAGCTCAGCCGGGTTGCTGACCTGGTGGTGGTGGCCCCCGCGACCGCCGATCTGATGGCAAAAATGGCAGGGGGCCATGCGGACGATCTGGCTTCGACCCTGCTGATGGCGACCGACACACCCGTTCTGATCGCGCCTGCGATGAACGTGCGCATGTGGGGGCATGCTGCCACCCGGCGCAATCTGGCAACGCTGATGGATGACGGCATAGCAGTGATCGGCCCCAATGACGGCGACATGGCCTGCGGCGAATTCGGGCCTGGCCGGATGGCTGAGCCGGAAGAGATTTTGGCCGCGATCACGGCGCGGATATCTGGCGGCGGCCCGTTGGCAGGCAAACGGATCATCGTGACCTCGGGCCCGACCCACGAGCCGATCGATCCGGTGCGCTACATCGCCAACCGATCTTCCGGAGCGCAAGGGTCTGCGATCGCGAAGGCGCTGCACGACCTGGGCGCCGAGGTCGTGATGGTGACCGGACCGGCGACAGCGCCCAGACCGCAGGGCCCCCAGACCATCGAGGTAGAATCCGCCAGCGAGATGATGGCGGCCGTCCAAGCGGCGCTACCGGCCCAGGCCGCCGTCTTCGCCGCGGCGGTCGCCGATTGGCGGGTCGTCGATGCGTCGGAAAGCAAGATCAAGAAAGACGAGAGCGGCACATGCCCACCGCTGGAGATGGCCGAGAACCCGGACATTCTGAAGACGGTGGCGCAATTGCCCCCGGGCAAACGCCCAGTCCTGGTCGTGGGGTTCGCCGCCGAGACCGACGACGTCATTGCCAATGCCACCGCCAAGCGCGCACGAAAGGGTTGCGACTGGATCCTCGCCAATGATGTCAGCCCCGAGACCGGGATCATGGGCGGCGCCGAGAACGCGGTGACCCTGGTGACAGCCGCTGGCGCCGAGGCCTGGCCCCGCGCGCCCAAGAGCGAGGTCGCACGCCTTTTGGCACTGCGCATCGCCGAGGCGTTGGCCAGCGAGGGCGTGGCATGAGCCAGCCGGTGGTCCAGGTCAGTCCGCTCGCGCATTTCGATCCGGCCCTGCCATTGCCGGCCTACGAGACCGAGGGCGCGGCGGGGATGGATTTGCGCGCGTCGCTCCACCCGGATGACCGTTCCGATGGGATCAAACTGCCGAGCCTCGGCCGCGCCTTGGTGCCGACGGGATTGACGATGGCGATCCCGGAGGGCTTTGAGGGCCAGGTCCGTCCGCGCTCTGGCCTCGCGGCGCGCCACGGGATCACGCTGACGAACGCGCCGGGTACGATTGATGCCGACTATCGCGGCGAGGTCATGGTTCTGATGATCAACCTCGGCCCCGAGACCTTCGTGATCCGCCACGGCGAGCGCATCGCGCAGCTCGTAATTGCGCCGGTGGTCCAAGCGGTGCTGACCAAGGCCGAAACCCTGCCCGAAACTGCACGCAGCAGCGGCGGCTTCGGCTCGACTGGCACGACATAATAAAATCCGGATAAACCGGGAGGATATGGCCTAATGCTGAGACTTTCTCGCAAGACCATGCTGGCGCTGGAAGCGGTGCTGGATGTCGCCTACAACGCACGCCCCGATCCGGTGCAGTCGAAGGATATCACGGCACGCCAGGGCATTCCTCAGCGTTATCTCGAGCAGGTCATGCAGCAATTGGTGCATCATGGTGTTTTGAAAGGGGTTCGCGGTCCGAAGGGCGGCTACACGCTGGCGCGCGAGCGCCGCCGCATCACGGTCGGCGACGTGGTGCGCGTGGTCGACAAGGTGGATGCCGCGGCTGAGGACAGCGAGCCGGTCAGCCAGGCGGAATTGGGCGAGAAGGTCGTCGCGCCGCTTTGGTCCGAGACCCGAGATGCGATCCTGGAACGCCTCGATCAGATTTCGATGGAGGATCTCTGCCGCCAGGCGCGCGAGCTTGGGATCGCCCATGGCGGCAAGATGAAGCCGGATTTCAGCATCTGAGCGGGCCGCGGGGGGCACCATGTACAAGCCATGTCCGCGCGGGCGGATCTACGGCAACATCACCGAATGCATGGGCGCGACGCCGCTGGTGCGGTTTGCCCGGCTGCAGGCGGAGCTTGGGCTGTCGGCCGAGATCTGCGGCAAGCTGGAATTCTTCAACCCAGCCTCCAGCGTCAAGGACCGGATCGGGGTGGCGATGATCGACGCGCTGGAAGCGCAAGGCCGGATCGCACCCGGCGGCACGCTGATCGAGGCGACTTCGGGCAACACGGGCATTGCGCTGGCCTTCGCCGGCGCGGCGCGCGGCTACAACGTGATCCTGTGCATGCCGGATTCGATGTCGGTCGAGCGGCGCAAGATGCTGGCGCTTCTGGGCGCGCGGTTGGAACTGACCCCGGCCGAACAGCGCATCGAGGGAGCGATCACCAGGGCGGAGCAATTGGCGGCCGAGATCCCGGGCGCGGTCATTCCACAGCAGTTCGAGAACCCCGCCAATCCGAAGGTCCATGCCGAGACCACCGCCGAGGAGATCTGGGCCGACACGGACGGCCAGGTCGACGTCTTTGTCGCCGGAGTTGGAACGGGGGGCACCATCACTGGCGTTGGAAGCGTCCTGAAGGACCGCAAGCCAGATGTCCACATCGTGGCGGTCGAGCCCGAGGACAGCCCGGTGCTTTCGGGCGGCGATCCGGGACCGCACAAAATACAAGGCATCGGTGCCGATTTCATTCCGCCGATCCTCGATTGCTCGCTGTTCGACGAGGTGCTGACCATCGGCAACGAAACCTCGTTCGAGATGGCCCGGCAATTGGCGCGGATCGAGGGCATCCCCTGCGGCATCTCCTCGGGCGCGGCGGTCGCGGCGGCGGTCGAGGTGGCCGAGCGTCCTTCGATGGCCGGCAAGCGGATCGTGACGATTTTGCCAAGCTTCGCCGAGCGCTATCTTTCCACGCCACTCTTCGATGGTGTGTGATGGCCTTCACTGACGAAGAGCTCGAACGCTACGCCCGCCATATCGTCCTGCACGAGATCGGCGGGCCTGGACAACAGCGGCTGAAGGCGGCGCGCCTCCTGGTGATTGGCGCTGGCGGCTTGGGTTCGCCCGCGATCCTCTATCTGGCGGCGGCGGGTGTCGGCACGATTGGCGTTGTTGACGACGATGCGGTCAGCCTGTCGAATCTGCAGCGCCAGGTGCTGCACGGGACCGGCGACGTCGGCGTGCCGAAGGTCCAGAGCGCGGGCAGCGCGGTGGCCCGGATCAACCCGAATGTCACGCTCGAGCCGCACGCCGAGCGGCTGGACGAGGCGAATGCACTGACCTTGATCGGTGCCTATGACTTGGTGCTCGACGGCTCAGACAACTTCGATACGCGTTATCTGGTCAATCGCGCGGCGGCGCGGATGAAAAAACCCTTGGTTTTCGCAGCGATTGGCAGGTGGGAAGGGCAGGCCAGCGTCTTCCGGCCCTGGGCGGGCGGCCCCTGCTATGCCTGTGTCTTCCCGGAATCCCCGGCACCCGGTTTGGTTCCGGCCTGCGCCGAGGCCGGCGTTCTGGGTGCCATGGCGGGCGTGATCGGCGCCATGCAGGCGGTCGAGGCAGTCAAGCTGATTACGGGCGCGGGCACGCCACTGGATGGCCGGCTGATGCTCTACGACGCCTTGCAGGCGGAGACCCGGATCATTCGGGTCAAGAAGCGTGCGGGATGCCCGGTCTGCGGCGCGGAGGCGGCCGAGTGACGGTGGCTGGGCGCAGCATCCTGATCACCGGCTGCTCGAGCGGCATCGGCCACCACTTGGCCCATGCCCTGCACGCGCGCGGTTGGCAGGTGCTGGCCACGTGTCGCAAGGAGGCCGATTGCGCGCGGCTCAAGGAAGAAGGGCTGACCAGCTTCCGGTTGGATTATGAGGATCCGGCGAGCATCGAGGCGGGATTTTCCCAAGCCCTCAAGCACACCGGCGGGCGGCTCGACGCACTCTTCAACAACGGCGCCTACGCGATGCCCGGTGCGGCCGAGGATCTGCCGACCGATGCGCTTCGCCAGATTTTCGAGGCAAACTTCTTCGGCTGGCACAGCCTGACCTGCCTTGCGATCCCGGTGATGCGCGCTCAAGGTCACGGACGGATCGTGATGAATTCCTCGGTGCTGGGCTTCATCGCGCTCAGGTTCCGGGCGGCCTATGTCTCGACCAAGTTCGCGGTCGAGGGATATTCGGACACGCTGCGCCTGGAACTGGCAGGCACCGGCATCCACCTGATCCTGCTCGAGCCGGGCCCGATACGCACCCGGATACGCGAGAATGCGCGGGCGCACTACGAGCGCTGGATCAAGCCGCAGGAATCCGCCTGGACCGAGACATATGCGAACGTGCTCGAGAAACGGCTCTACGACCCGGACCCGCCGCCCGATGCGTTCGAGCTGAGCTGCGCGGCGACAACCGCCAAGATGATCCATGCGCTGGAACACAAGCGGCCACGGGCACGCTACTATGTGACGACGCCGACCTATATGATGGGAACGCTGAAGCGGATCCTGCCCACGCGATGGCTGGACCGGCTGCTGATCCGGGGCTGAACGGGGACAGATATGTCAGGCTTACTCTTCTATCTGGCGGCCATCGCTTGCGTCGTGACGTTGGCGGTGCTGGTGGTCGGCATAGGCGGTTTCGGCTCGAAGTCGCGCGAAGGCGTCGAGGGGGCACGGTACTCGAACCGGCTGATGCGGTATCGGATCATCGCCCAGTTCGTGGCGGTCTTGCTGATCATGCTGACCGTCTGGGCGGTCGGAAAAGGGTAGGAGCTAAGTGGTGCGATGGTCGTCCTGAACAAGATCTACACACGCACGGGCGATGCGGGCGAGACCGCGCTGGGAAACGGCGCCCGAGTGCCGAAGCACAGCATGCGGGTCGCCGCCTATGGCACGGTGGACGAGGCGAATGCCACGATCGGTCTCGCACGGCTCCATGCCACGGGCGAGTTGGACGCGGCGCTGGCGCGCATTCAGAACGACCTTTTCGATCTGGGCGCAGATCTCTGCCGGCCCGACATGGCCAAGGATTCGCAGGCCGAGTATCCGCCGCTCAGGATGACCGAGGCGCAGGTCGCGCGGCTCGAAGCCGAGATCGATGCGATGAACGACGACCTCGAGCCGCTGCGAAGCTTCATCCTGCCGGGAGGCTCGGCACTGGCGGCGCACTTGCATCAGGCGCGCACGGTTAGCCGCAGGGCCGAGCGGCTGACAGTGGAGCTGGCCGGAGAGGAAGAGGTAAATCCGGCGGCTCTCAAATACATCAACCGGCTCTCCGATTGGTGCTTCGTTGCGTCGCGAATAGCCAATGGGAACGGCAAAGACGACGTCCTGTGGGCGCCAGGCGCCAACCGGTAAACCGGGTGTCGCTGAAATTTACCGAAAATTAGGGTAAACTTCGATCTTCTTGGCCGCGTAACCCGTGATGATGCGATTTTGAAGTATAGGTCATGATCTGGTGCCGTCTAATTTATCCTGCTGTTCTGGCAGGAATTGTTCTGATTACTAATGCGCCTGGCGCGGTTGCGGAGCGCGACAGCGGCTATGGCGAGCCCTCGCGGCCCGGGGCCAAGGAACGGCCGGTCGCGCGAATCTGCTATCTGATCAAGGACGCGGCGGCGCGTCACGGATTGCCGCCCGAATTTCTCACCCGGCTGATCTGGAAGGAGAGCCGGTTCGACATCCGCGCGGTTTCCTACAAGGGCGCCCAGGGCATCGCTCAGTTCATGCCGGGCACGGCGAAGCTGCGCGGGCTGGCCGACCCGTTCGACCCGGCGCAGGCGCTGCCAGCCTCGGCGGCGCTGTTAGCGGATCTCCGCGCCAAATTTGGCAATCTCGGCTTGGCGGCGGCGGCCTATAACAGCGGTTCCCGTCGGGTCGCGGCCTGGCTTGACGGCAAGCGTGGCCTGCCGGGCGAGACGCTGGGCTATGTGCATTCAATCACCTTCAGGCCGGCCAAGTGGTTCAAGGAACCGGGCCGCGAGGTCGAACCGCGGCCCTTGGACACGGCGCTGCCCTTCGAGGCGGCCTGCCGGCGGCTGCCGGTGATGAAGACGCGCTCGGTGCTATATGCCGGGGCCGAATGGCAACCCTGGGGTGTGCAGGTGGGCGGCAATCGGCGGCAGTCGGCGGCGCTCAGACAGTTCAGCCGAGCGCAGCGACGATACTCGCGGATCCTGGGCGATGCCGAGCCGATGCTGGTGCGCGCCCGGGCGGGATTGGGGCGAAAGCGTATCTGGTCGGCCCAGGTGGGTGCGCCCAGCCGGCGGGCCGCGAACCGGATCTGTGCGCGATTGCGTGCCGCTGGCGGGGCTTGTTTGGTGCGACGGAACTAAGGCCAATAGATGGGTGTTGAATCGAAGCTTCCGCCGCTACGTGCTGCTGTCGAGGACGCCTATCGCGCTTTCAAGACCGCCCGGCCCGAGAAATGGTCAGGCGACGACCTGCAACTCGGTCGGGAGTATTGGGCGCGGCTGGAAACCGTGCCGCTGCACGAGTTGAACCGGTCCGACACCTATCATTTCCTCTCCGAGACTGGAAAGTTCCCACGCCACGAAGTCCGTTACATGTTGCCACGGATCTTGGATCTGTTGGCGGAGGGCCAGGATCCTCATTCGGCGGGGATCGAGTGCAGCCTGGATTGTCTTGCCAGTACTGGGTTTCCGCAGGACTGGACTGATGCGGATATCGCGGTTGTCGAGACGTTCTTCGCTCGGCTGCTTGATGCGACGATTGACGGCGTGCTTGAATCCGATGGCATAGGAACCCTCTTTTGCATGGTCGCGAACGCCCATGGCGATTTGCCCGCCTTGCTTGACCGGGCGGACCAGGCCGATCCGAAAACGCTCGCGCGCGCAGTTGCATCAGATCTCGATATCATCGGTGGCATCGGCCTGGATGGAGAGTTGATCAACGCATTTTGGGAAACCGCGCCCGGAGAGCACAAGGAGTCGATGATTGACTGGTATCGCCGACCGGCACTGGTCAGCATCTTGGAGCAAGCCTTCTTCAGCGAGACCGATCCGCATTGGCAGCAAAAGATATCCGACGCGCTCGAAACCATCCGCCGCTGGCCTCCCCGCGACACCCCATCCGCTTGACCCAGGTGCCCCAGCCCCATAATCGGGGCCGCAAGAGGGCGATGTGGCGATTCCCTGAAATGCCCCGTCGTTTTTTCTACAGGTTTTCCCGCCCCGGGGGGCTAAGTCTCGGGCCGAGGGCAATCCGCCGACGAATTCCGCTCCGGCGCCGCCGGAGCCCGTGCCGCTAACCGAGGAGACGCCGCGATGAAGGTGCTGGTGCCGGTCAAGCGCGTGATCGACTACAACGTCAAGGTCCGTGTGAAGGCGGACAATACGGGCGTCGATCTCGCCAACGTGAAAATGTCGATGAACCCGTTCGACGAGATCGCCGTCGAGCAGGCGATCCGCCTGAAGGAAGCTGGTCAGGCCGAGGAAATCATCGCGGTTTCGGTCGGCGTGAAGCAGAGCCAAGAGACGCTGCGCACCGCACTGGCTATGGGCGCCGACCGGGCGATCCTGATCGAGGCGGCCGAGACTGTCGACACCGATATCGAGCCCCTCGCCGTCGCCAAGCTTTTGAAGGCGGTGATCGACGATGAGGGGCCAGGCCTGGTGATCTGCGGCAAGCAGGCGATCGACAACGACATGAACGCCACCGGCCAGATGCTGGCGGCGCTGATGGGCTGGAGCCAGGCGACATTTGCTTCCGGATTGGAGATCGAGGGTGACAGCGCCACCGTGACCCGCGAGGTCGATGGCGGCTTGCAGGTGATCAAGGTCAAGATGCCGACGATCGTGACCGTGGACCTGCGCCTGAACGAGCCGCGCTATGCCTCGCTGCCGAACATCATGAAGGCGAAGAAGAAGCCCTTGGATATCAAGACCCCGGCGGACTACGGGGTCGATGCAGCGCCGCGCTTGGCAGTGGTCTCGGTCGACGAGCCCCCGGCCCGCAAGGCGGGTGTCAAGGTCGCTTCTGTCGCGGAATTGGTCGACAAGCTGAAGAATGAAGCGGGGGTGCTCTGAGATGGCGGTTCTTCTTGTTGCTGAAGTGACTGATGGCGAGCTGCAGCTCGACTCGACCGCGAAGGCTGTGACCGCGGCTGCGGGCCTCGGCGCGCCGACGCTTCTCTGCTGTGGCGCCCGTGCGGCCGAGGCGGCCGCGGCGGCTGCGAAGATCGACGGGGTCGCCAAGGTGCTCTGCGCCGAAGACGCGGTTTACGGTCACCGCCTGGCCGAACCGGCGGCGGCACTGATCACCAGCCTGGCGGGCGACTATTCCCACATCCTGGCCCCGGCCACGACCGACGCGAAGAACATCATGCCCCGCGTTGCGGCGCTTCTGGGCGTGATGGTGATCTCGGACGTGCAGGAAATCGTGGACGGCGACACCTACATTCGCCCGATCTATGCGGGCAACGCGATCGCAACCGTGAAGTCCAGCGATCCGGTCAAGGTCGTCACCATCCGCACCGCCACCTTCGATGCGGCGGGCGAGGGCGGATCGGCCGTGGTTGAGAACATCGCAGCGGGCGACAATCCTGCGCTCAGCGAATGGGTCGAGGACAAGACCGTGGGCGGCGACCGCCCCGAGCTGACCTCGGCCAAGATCGTGATCTCCGGTGGGCGTGGCATGGCCTCGAAGGAGAACTTCGCACTGATCGAGCAGGTTGCTGACAAGCTGGGTGCCGCTACTGGCGCAAGCCGCGCGGCGGTCGACTCGGGCTACGCGCCAAACGACTGGCAGGTCGGCCAGACCGGCAAGGTCGTGGCCCCGGACCTCTACATCGCTGTCGGCATCTCGGGCGCAATCCAGCACCTGGCGGGCATGAAGGACAGCAAAGTCATCGTCGCCATCAACAAGGACGACGAGGCGCCGATTTTCCAGGTCGCCGATTACGGCCTGGTCGCAGACCTGTTCCAGGCCCTGCCGGAACTTGAGGCGGCGCTGGACTGAGCTGCCTGCTCGTATGACTCAAGACGGCCCGCGCTCTCGGCGCGGGCCGTTTCTCATTTCGGCGTGGCCTTATTCTTAGCGTTTCTTCCGCGCCTCGGCTTGCGGCGGATGTGAACGGCATTGCCTGGCCCCTTGCGTATCTCGAAGCCGCCAGACTCCTTCACAACCGTGCTGAGGTTTGGGCAACCATAGCTTCGCGGATCAAAATCCGAAGCGATGCCGGGAATGCGCTGGCCGATCCCGCCAAGATGCGCCCAGCCGTCGTCGTCCTCTAACGCCTCCATTGCCTTAGCGATGATCTTGACGGCGTCGGTTGCCGGTTTCTTCTCAGCAACTTCGATCTCGCTGGAATTGCCTGAACCGGCAGGGTCTTCAACGAGGTTCTCCACGTAGATAAAGCGGTTGCACGCACTTCGGAACGCCTCCGGTGTTTTTCTCTCTCCGAACCCGAAGACCACCAGACCGTCCTCGCGCAGACGCTGCGCCAGCCGGGTGAAGTCGCTGTCCGAGCTGATCAGGCAGAACCCGTCCAGCTTGCCCTTGTGCATCAGGTCCATGGCGTCGATCACCAACGCGATGTCGGCGGCATTCTTCCCGGTAGTGTTGTTTCGCTGCTGATGCTGAAGGATTGCAAGCGATTGTATCTCGTCGTTCCAGCCAGATAGCCGCGTGCCGGAAAAGTCGCCGTAGATCCGGCGCACATTCGCCTCGCCCAGCTTGGCGACCTCATCGAAAATGGCATGAGCGTAGCGGGCGCTTGTGTTGTCTGCGTCGATCAGGACCGCCAAGCTTGCCGGGCGTGTTTCCGGGGTCATCTCTTGCTCCGTCAGAAGGCGATTGGGAGCAGACCTGATCCCAAGCCGCGTGTCGATCCCCAAAGCTTGGGCGCGCGCAATAAAATTACCCTGATTTTTCACGCGCCCCGCTTGCAATACGTCACGTGGGCGTCATACTCGCTTGTTGCAGCGCAGCATAAGAATCTGCGCCGGTCGGTCAAACGGTCGGGAAATCAGGGGTTACCAAGGCATGCAGATCCGCACGGTGGGCGTCGTGGGCGCTGGGCAGATGGGCGCAGGTATCGCCCAGGTTTTCGCCCAGGCGGGCTATCGGGTCCAGTTGAACGACATCGACCAGGACCAGCTCGACGCGGCGATGGAGAAGATCGCCTGGGGCTATGGCCGTCTGGTCGAGAAGAGTCAGCTGGGCGCAGACGAGCGTGACGCGGCGCTTGGCCGGATCACGCCGACCAACGATCTCAGCGAACTCGGCCCCTCGGATCTGATCATCGAGGCGGCGACCGAGGACGAGGCGATCAAGCACAAGATCTTCGCAGAGCTTGCGCCCCATCTGGGCGAGCAGACGCTGCTTACCTCGAACACCTCGTCGATCTCGATCACCCGGCTGGCCAGCGCTACCGACCGGCCGGAACGCTTCATGGGTTTCCACTTCATGAATCCGGTTCCGGTGATCGAACTGGTCGAGCTGATCAGGGGCATCGCGACGGACGAAAAGACCTTCCAGACCATGAAGGCGGTCGTTGCGGATCTGGGCAAGACCGCGACCAACTCCGAGGACTTCCCGGCCTTCATCGTCAACCGCATCCTGCTGCCGATGATCAACGAGGCGATCTACACGCTCTATGAAGGCGTCGGCTCGGTTCAGGGTATCGACTCGGCGATGAAGCTCGGCACCAAGCATCCGATGGGACCGCTGGAGCTGGCCGATTTCATCGGGCTCGATGTGTGCCTGGCGATCATGAACGTGCTGCACGAGGGCCTGGCCGACACAAAATACCGGCCCTGTCCGCTGTTGGTGAAATACGTCGAGGCGGGATGGCTGGGACGAAAAACCAACCGGGGTTTCTACGACTACCGCAGCGACCCGCCGGTGCCGACACGCTAAGCCGCCCGTTACATTCCCTCACGCAGTTTTGCCCCATGCAAGGATGGCCGTGCACGGATGACAGTCTAAATCTACCGCCATAGGGTGGGTCGATCCGACGGGCCTTCGGTAGGAATGCATTCAATGCGATTGCTGCAAGCTGCCTTAGCTTTAGCGCTCCTGGCGCTGACCGCGGTCCCCGGGTATTCCCGGGCCGAAACCTATGTGCTCGACAAGAGCCACGCCTTCGTGACCTTCACCGCCGATCACCTGGGGTTCTCGGCAGTGCACGGCCAGTTCCGCGATTTTGACGCGGATATCCAGCTCGATCCTTCGAACGTGGAGGCCGCGCGGGTGCGCTTCACCATTCGCACAGCCAGTGTCGATACCTACAACCGGGCCCGCGACGACCACCTGCGCTCGGCCGCGTTTTTTGATGTCGAGAATTTCCCTGAAATGAACTTCACCTCGACAGAGATCCGGCCGACCGGGGCGGACACGGCCGAGGTCACCGGTGATCTGACGATCATCGGGGTCACGCGCCCGATCACGCTCGAGGCCAAGTTGAACCAGATCGGGCCTTCGCCGTTTTTTCCGGACATCACGGTGGTCGGTTTCACAGTGACCGGGGTGATCGACCGAACTGAATATGGAATGAACTTCGGTGCGCCCGCGATCGGGGTCGAGATCCCGATCCGGATCGATCTTGAAATGAGTCCAGCGGAATAGGGCGGATCGGGTATGGGCGCGGCATGGCGGCAGGCGGTGATCGGAGCGCTGGCCGCCGCTTTGGCGCTGTTCCCGGGTCTGGCGGTCGCCATGGAATGGGCGCTGGTGCCCGAGCGTTCGCGCATTGGGTTCGAGTATCTGCGCAACGGTGCGCCGGCGACCGGGAATTTCGCGCGTTTTCGTGGCGAGGGAGTTTTCAGGTCGGCATCGCCCGAGGCCGCGACGCTGGAGCTTCGGATCGAGAGCGCCAGCATCGATCTGCAAGATAACCTGGCGAGCGCCTTCGCTACATCGGCGGAGTGGTTCGATTCTACGTCGCATCCTATCGTCACCTACCGCTTGATTGCGCTCAAGCCGCTTGGCGGCGAGCGGTTCCTTGCGAACGGCGACTTGACGATCCGAGGGCGGACCAGGCCGATCCAGACCGAGATCATCCTGACTGTCGACGGTGCCGAGGCCCGCGCGGAGGGTGTCCTTGAACTGGACCGGCGCGATTTCGGCTTGGGGGTGGGGCCCTCGGCCCTTTTCGTCGAGATCGGGCGCGAGGTCGCGGTGCGCTTCGATCTGACGGCGATTCCGCCGGGCTGATGCGGGGCACGCGGGATGGGATTGCGCAACACTGATCAGGGCTGGGGCTGGCCCGCGCGGTTCATCCACTGGCTGATGGCGGCGCTGATCCTGTTCCAGCTTGGCCTGGGCTTCTGGATGGTCAATCTGGTGGCGGACGTCTACCAGCAGTTTAGCCTCTACCAGACGCATAAGAGCTGGGGCTTCGTGATCTTTTGCTTGGCGCTGCTGCGCGTGCTTTGGCGAGTATTCAATCCCCCGCCGCCCACGCCGGAGGCCATGACCTATTGGGAGGAGCGCCTGGCCCGGGCGGGCCATTTGGCGCTCTACGTTCTAATGCTGACACTCCCCGTCTCAGGCTGGTTGATGGCCGCGGCCTCGACGCTGCAAGAGACCTATGGGCTGAAGAACATGGTCTTCACCTGGTTCGAGCTGCCGGATCCGTTCCAGCCAGGAGGCAAACCGCTGGAGGAAGCTTTGAAGACGATCCATGCTTGGGCGGCGTTCGGCCTGGCGGTGCTGGTTGCTGGTCACGTGGCCGCGGCGTTGCGTCATCATTTCATCCAGCGCGATAACTTGCTTCGCCGGATGATTTTCGGGCGCTAGGGGTTGCGCGGGACCGGTTCGGCGCCTTCGGGCAGCGTTATCCAGTCGAGTTTTTCCTCGCACCAGATGTGCGCCGCCGGCACCGCCCAGTTTGGATCATCAAGCGTGCCAGCCTTGATGAAGTCCAAGCCCTCGTAGGCAGGCCCGCCCGACATGAAGTGGGAACCGCAATTCGAGCAGAAACGGCGCTCGAAGGGTTTGCCGCTTGCGCCGGATTGATCCACGTAAGTCTTCACCGTGTCGCCGGTGACGTTCACCGATCCCGCTGGCACGGCGATGTTGTAGGAATGGGTCGATCCGGAATTCTTGCGGCACGCTTTGCAATAGCAATTGACCACTGCCTTCGGCTCGGCATCGCTGGAATAGCGCACGGCACCACACAAACAGCCGCCTTCAATCGTCGGCATAACATTCCTCCCGAGTTCAATAGTTGCTCCGGCAGGATGCCAGCCACGAGCGCGATTCACAATCTTGCGGAGGGATCAGGTCAGGTGACGTCCAGAACCTCGGCCCCGGTGAGCGCGGCGAGCTCGTCGGGCGTCGATGGAAAAACCGCCCGGGGCGTGCCTGCTGCGGCCCAGATCGCTGAGTGGTCGAAGAGATCGCGGTCCATGATGACGCGCATGGGAGTGGCGTGACCCACGGGCGGCACGCCTCCGATTGCATAGCCGGTGGTCGCGCGCACGAAGTCCGCATCCGCGCGGGCCAGCCCGCCGCCCAGTTGCCGTCCTAGCCGCTTCTCGTGCACCCGGTTCGTGCCTGAGGTGAGCACCAACAGTGCCTCTTCCGTTGGAGCCAAGCGGAAAATCAGTGACTTGACGATGGCACCCTGGTCGCAGCCGCAGGCGGTCGCGGCTTCCGCCGCGGTGCGGGTCGTCTCGGGCATCTCGCGGACCCGTGCCGCGCAGCCGAGAGCCGCGAGCGCATCCTGTACCCGCTGGGCGGCGGAAGCCAGTCTCACGCGTGTTCTTTCGCCGTCAGTTCGATGATCCGCTGGATTAGTGCGCGCGCGTCAGGGCCGCTCCAATCCGCATCTCCGTGCATCCGTGCGATCTCGCGGCCCTGGCGGTCCAGGATCAGGGTCACCGGCAGGCCCAGGACGCCCGCCTGGCGCGCCATGTCCCGGCTGCGATCATGGTAGAGCTTGAGGTGTTCGACGCCGATTTCGTCGAAAAAGCGTTGCGCCTTTTCGGCGCCCGCCCGGTCGGTCGAGATTGCGACCACTTCGAAGTCGCCTCCGCTGAGTGAGCCCGACAATGCGTCGATCGAAGGCATCTCGGCACGGCAGGGCGGGCACCAGGTGGCCCAGAAATTCACCAGCACCACCTTGCCCGCAAAATCGCCGATCTCGACCGAATTGCCATAGAGATCGACGAAGCCCGCTTCGACCCGGTCGCGCGGCGCCTCCAGGATCACCAGCTTGCCCATATCGCCCTGGCGCATCTCTGCCAGGACCGCACGGTCCTGGGGCGTCAACTCTCCCGCCGCGGCGGTGTTTGCAGTCAGCGCGATTGCGCCGTATAGCATGGCCGCGAAAATCGGGCTGAAACGCGTATATCTCATCCGGGGCTCCACCTGGCTGACGGGAACGAATTCATGGCAGAACATAGGGACTCCGGGGCTGGGGACCAAGAATCGGATGGCCAGGCCGCGAACACAATGTGGGGAGGCCGATTTTCAGGCGGCCCCGCGGCGATCATGGCAGAAATCAACGCCTCGATCGGGTTCGACCGGCGTTTCGCCGCCCAGGATACCGACGGCAGCCGCGCTCATGCGGCCATGCTGGCGGCCCAGGGCATCATCAGCCAAGCCGATTTCGATGCGATCGATCAAGGCCTCGCCCAAATTGCCGACGAGATCGAGGAGGGCGATTTCCAGTTCTCCACCGCGCTCGAGGACATCCACATGAATGTGGAAGCACGGCTCGGCGAAATCGTGGGCGAGCCGGCTGGCAGGCTCCATACCGCACGGTCGCGCAACGACCAGGTGGCAACTGATTTCCGGCTATGGGTGCGCGAACGGATCGACCAGACTGACCAGGCGCTGGCGGCATTGATGCGGGCGCTGGTGGATCAGGCGGCGGCCGGTGCGGATGTCGTCATGCCGGGTTTCACCCATCTGCAGTCCGCGCAGCCGGTCACCTGGGGCCACCATATGCTGGCCTATGTGGAGATGTTCGCCCGCGACCGGTCGCGGCTTAAGGATGCGCGCGTGCGGATGAACGAATGCCCCCTGGGGGCGGCGGCACTGGCCGGCACCTCGTTCCCGATCGACCGCGAGATGACCGCCAAGGCACTTGGCTTTGACCGGCCGTCGGCAAATTCGCTCGACGCGGTCAGCGACCGCGACTTCGTCTTGGATTTTCTGGCAGCCGCGACGATATCCGCCATGCATCTAAGTCGGCTGGCCGAAGAGATCGTGATCTGGTGCTCGGCCCAGTTCAGGTTCGTGGCCCTGACGGATGCATTCACGACCGGATCGTCAATCATGCCGCAGAAGCGCAATCCGGACGCGGCCGAATTGGTGCGCGCCAAAGTGGGGCGGATCGCCGGCGCGCTGGTCGCGCTGGTCACAGTGATGAAGGGCCTGCCGCTGACCTACTCCAAGGATATGCAGGAGGACAAGGAACCGCTGTTCGATGCGGCCGATGCGCTGGCGCTGGCGATCGCGGCGATGGAGGGGATGGTGCGCGACATGCAACCCAACCGTGAGATCCTGCGCGAGGCGGCCGGCAACGGCTATGCCACCGCAACCGATCTGGCCGATTGGCTGGTTCGGGTGCTTGGGCTGCCGTTTCGCGACGCGCATCACGTGACCGGAAGGATCGTCGCCTTGGCTGAAGAGGCGGGCACGACCCTCGACGCCCTGCCGCTTGAGGGGATGCAGTCGGTCGAGCCCAGGATAACGAATGCGGTCTACAATGTGCTCAGCGTCGAGGCCTCGGTTGCCAGCCGCACGAGCTATGGCGGCACCGCGCCGGAATGCGTCCGCGCCGCGGCGGCGGCCTGGAAGGAGAGACTGGCATGACGATCCTGCGTGGCGTCCTGATTGCGGCTTGCGGCGCGATTCTTCTGCTTTCGGCCTGCGGGATCAAGGACGACCCCAAGCGCCCGGGGTCTGAGGACAAGCAGCAACAACAAAGCTCTGGATAAGACCGGCGCCGCGGATGGACCATTTCACCTATCGCGATGGCTTGCTCAATGCGGAGGCGGTGCCGATCCCGCTGATCGCCGAATCTGTGGGAACGCCCTTCTATGTTTACTCGACCGCGACGCTCGAGCGGCACTACCGGGTCTTCGAGGAGGCGCTTGCGGGGACCCGGTTCCTGATCGCCTATGCAATGAAGGCCAATTCCAACTTGGGCGTCATCGCGACGCTCGCGCGGCTGGGCGCGGGGGCCGACGTGGTCTCGGGCGGCGAACTGGCCCGGGCGCTGGCAGCAGGAGTTCCCGCGGACCGGATCGTCTTTTCGGGCGTCGGCAAGACCGGCGACGAGATGCGCGAGGCGCTGAGGGCCGGCATCCGCCAATTCAATGTCGAAAGCGAGCCCGAGCTTGAGGTCCTTGACCAGGTGGCGCGTTCCATGGGTAAACGCGCGGCCGTTACGATCCGCGTCAATCCTGATGTGGACGCGCGGACCCACGAGAAAATATCCACAGGCAAGGCCGAGAACAAATTCGGTGTGCCGATCTCGCGGGCGCGCCAGGTCTATGCACGTGCCGCCGCGCTAGAGGGTATAGAGATCGTCGGTGTCGATGTGCATATCGGCTCGCAGTTGACGGATTTGGCGCCCTATGAGGCCGCGTTCACCAAGGTGGCCGAACTGACAACGCTGCTGCGCGCCGACGGGCACGACATCCGCCGGCTGGACCTGGGCGGAGGTCTCGGCATCCCCTATCAGCGCTCGAACGCCGCGCCGCCGTTGCCGTTCGACTATGGGGCGCTGATCAAGCGCACCGTTGGGCACCTGGACTGCGAGATTGAGATCGAGCCCGGGCGGCTGATCGCCGGGAATGCGGGGCTGCTGGTCTCGTCAGTCATCTACCGCAAGCAAGGCGAGGGGCGCGATTTCCTGGTCATCGACGCGGCGATGAACGATCTGATCCGTCCGGCCATGTACGACGCCTGGCACGATATCGTGCCGGTACGCGAGCCCGGACCCGACCAACCGGTGGCACCGGTCGACGTGGTCGGTCCCGTCTGCGAGACCGGCGACACCTTCGCCAGGACCCGCGAATTGCCCCTCATGGAGGCGGGCGATCTCCTGGCATTTCGCTCGGCCGGGGCCTATGGGGCGGTCATGTCATCGGAATACAATTCCCGGCCGTTGATCCCGGAAATCCTGGTCAATGGCGCCGAGTTTGCCGTGATCCGGGAACGCCCCACATATGCAGAGATGCTGGCGCGTGATACTGTGCCACAGTGGTTGCACCGGCCGTGACGGTGCCCAGAGGCATGGTTCGCGGCCTAAGCTGCGGGTAGATATGGCGAAATTCAGCTTTACCGGGCAGAAACGAGCGCTGGGCAAATCGACCCGCCGGGCGCTTCGGCTGAGCCGTCTGGCAATCATGTCGGAAAGGCTGGTCCGAGCGCTTTGGCCCGCGTTCACGATCATTTGCTTTGCCGCCGCGCTCGCGCTTTTCGGCGGTTACGCGGCGCTCGGCGCCGAGGATCACCGAATCGCGGTTCTGACAACCGTCGCCTTGCTGACCCTGGCACTGATATGGGGTGGGGTCCGTTTCCAGATGCCGAGCCGCGTTTTGGCTGCCGAACGCTTGGACGCCTCGGACAAGTCGCACCCCTTGTCTACCCTGTCAGACAGCCTGGCCGCGGGACGCGAGGATGAGGCAGCACAGCGGGTTTGGACAGAGCACCAGCGCCGGGCCGAACGGGCTGCCGCGGAACTGCGTGCCGGGCCGCCGGATTTGCGTCTGGCACGGTTCGACCGCTGGGCGCTGCGGCTTTTCGCGCCGGTCACCGTGATCGCCGGGCTCATCGGCGCCGGCGAAATGTGGAGCGAGCGGCTGAGCACGCTCTTCACGCCTCAGCCGCAGGTCGTGGACACAGCCGGAACCGAAATCGCCCGCGATCCGGTCGCCGAGGCGTGGGCGATCCCGCCCGCCTATACGGGCCTGGACACGGTCTACCTGAACAAGCTCGCCCGGCTTAACCAGGCGATCGAGCTGCCCCAAGGGTCGGAACTGATCCTGCGCGTGACGGACCTGGGCGAGTTGCCGGAGCTGATCGGTGGCGGCTTGACCGGATTCGAAGGCTTCACCGATTTCGGAGGTTCGCTGGCCGAAGCGCGCGGGGTGCTGCAGGAAACTGGGCCCGTCCAAGTGAGCGGCGGCGGCCAGATCCTTGGCGATTGGAACATTACGGTGATCCCCGATGCGCCGCCGCGGATCTCGATGACCGACGATCCGGGCGCGACCGTTGCCGGGGCACTGGAGGTGCGGTTCAAGGCGCTGGACGATTATGGCATCGACAGCGCCTGGGCCGAGATCGTGCCGCTGGGCGGGCTAGAGCCTGGCCGGGGGCTGGTTGAGGAGCCGATCACCTTCGCCCTGCCGCTGCCGATCTCTGGCCGGGCTTTGGAGGTCGAGGACGCGGCGGTGCATGACCTCGGTCCCCATCCTTGGACCGGCGCCTGGGTCGAGATGACGCTTTTTGCCGAGGACGGGGCCGGGCAGCAATCCGTGGCCGGCCCGGTGACGCTGCGCCTGCCCGGACGTTATTTCACCAATGAGCTGGCCCGTGCGCTGGTCGAGCAGCGCCGCGAAGTGGCGATGGACTTCGAGCAGGGATCCCGCACGCTCGATGTGCTGCAATCGGTGACGCGGCGACCGGAAGCGGTCTTCGAGGACAATCACGGCGCCTATCTAGGCGTGCGCACGGCAATTCGCCGGTTGGCGGATGGCGTCGTCGCCGATCAGGTTTCCAAGAATGCGGCGGAAGTGGCTGAGTATTTGTGGCTCGCCGCGCTTTCGCTTGAAGACGGCGACATGACCGACGCGCTCGAGCGTCTGCGCGCCGCCGAGGAAGCCCTGCGCCGGGCGCTGGAGAGCGGCACCGACGAGGATATCCGTCGCGCGATGGACGAGCTGCGCGCCGCAATGCAGGAATACATCCAGGAAATGATCCGACAGGCGCTGGAGCAGGGCCAGCAGCAAGGCCAGCAGAACACGCCCGAGGATGGTGGCCGGCAAATGAGCCAGCGCGACCTGGAGGAGCTGCTGGACGAGCTGCAGCGCCGGGCGGAATCGGGCCTGCGCGACCAGGCGCGCGAGATGCTGTCGGAGCTCAGCCGGATGCTGCAGAACATGCAACCCGGCATGCAGCAGCATGGCGGCAGCGGCCAGCGCTCGCTGGAAGCGTTGCAGGAGATGATACAGCAGCAGCGCGACCTGGCCGACCGCACCTTTGACCAGCTTCGCCAGCAACGCCGCGGTGGACAGCAGGGCCAGCAGGGCCAACAGGGTCAGCCACTACCCGGCGAAGGCGAGGGCGGCGAGCAGGGCCGCGGCGAAGGTCTTGCGCGCGGCGAAGATGGCCGTCCCGGCAGCCTGGCCGCCGAGCAGGAGGCGCTGCGCCGGGCGCTCGAGGAATTGGCGCGCCAGTTGCAAGGCAACGGCGGTGACGAGATCGACCGGGCGCTGGATGAGGCGGCGCGATCCATGGGCGATGCGCGCGACGACCTGCAGGACCGCGCGCCAGGTGAGGCGGTCGAGGACCAGATGGAGGCGCTCGATCGGCTGAACGACGGCGCCCAGGCCCTGGCGGAAGCCCTGACCAACGGACAAGGCGACACGGCAAACGAAGGGCGTGGCCGGCGCGAGGGCCGCGCGAGCGATCTGGATGCCGACCCGTTCGACCGGCCCGCGGGCGCGTTCGGCGCGGTCGATGGGCGCGATACCGACGTGCCGGATCAATCGGTGCTGGACCGGGCGCGGCGCGTGCTCGAAGAGTTGCGGCGCCGTTCGGCGGAGACAGGCCGGCCGCGGCTGGAACTGGACTACCTCCAACGCCTGTTGGAGCAATTCTAGTATCCTATCCGGGGCCGCTCTCCGGAAACGAAAAACCCCCGCGCGATCGCGCGGGGGTCTTTATCTTCCTGCGAAGGCGATCGGTGGGGCAGCGTGGCTATTGCTGCTGTTCTGCCCCTTCTTCGTCCTTCATCTTGCCGATTCGCTCTTCAAGCCATGCGCGCAGCTCGACGGTCTTGGCGTTGAGATCGACCCGGTAACGATCGACTGCGACCACATACTCGTCCATTGCGGGGGCCATTCCTGGCGATGCGGCGACGATCTGAGGCTTCATGACATAGAGCCCCATCATCGTCAGCGCGATGACGCCCACAAAGGTGAACCCGGTGATGAAGGCGCCGGACTTCTTGCGCCGCTCACGCGCCTTTTGCATCCGCTTCGCGCGCTTTTCGTGAAGCTTGCGCAGTTTCTGGGTGTCATAGCCGGTCAGCGCCGCCTCGCCCTTTGCGGCCTTTCCAAGCTTTGTCAGATCGTCGATCCGGGATTTCAACGAATCGCTGTCATCCTCGTCCTCAGAGCGCTTGCGCACGACCTGAGGTGTTTCCGGTTCCGGCTTGGGGGCCGGCTCTGGCTCGGCGGCGGCGGCCGCGTCGGCGCCCTCCTTCAGATCCGAAAGCATCTTGCGGATCGCATCCATCTGTTCCTCGCGGTCGCCCGCGGCAGGTGGGGGAGACGCAGCGGTTCCGGATGCAGATGCCGGAGCGGACGACGGACTCGGACTCCCCGTCCCACCGGCCGCGGCCAGGGCTGCGGCGATCGCCGTCCGGTCTTCCTCGGTTTTTTCCTCCGCGGCCGGTGCCGGCGCGGTTGTCACCTCGGGGGCGGCCTCGCTGACCGTCTCTTTGACGGCGGCAGGCGCTTCCGGCGAAGGCGGTGGAGCGGCGGGTGGCTCGGACATGGCAGCTTCCTGAGCTACCGGAGCGGCTTCCTGGGCAGGGGCCGCTTCGCTGGCTTCGGCACCGGCCTCGGGCACGGCTTCCTGCATCACCAGCGGCTCTTCGCCGTCGGCATAAGCGCGCCATTTATGCGCGCAGCTCGAACAGCTTACGTTACGTCCGTTGGGCCCAACCGATCCGTCCGGCAACTGATAACGCGCGTCACACGACGGACATACAATCTCGATCATCTATTACCTCCAACCCCTTGGAGCCCCATGCTGCACCCCTTTATAATGAGCAAAAGGGCATTCTCCAAGTCGCATCCACCCGTTCCGGTTGTCAAAAGGCCGGAAATGTGCTGGTTCCGTCTTAGAACGCAACGCTCTGGTCCCTGATCGCAACGGACATCGTCTGATGCCGCGCCTGACCCATCTCCGCGCCGGCCGATCCGGCATTGCTGATAGAACACCAGCAATTTGGCCCCATCGCGGCAGCGGCCGGGATTGCGATTCACTGTGGCTCAATGGCAACAGCAATCTAAGCGTCCGCGCGGCTCCGTTTTTGCGGGGGTAGAACACAGATGCTGCTTTTCCGCTCGATCGCCCTGAACCTGGTCACCTATGTCGCGATGGCGGTCATGGGGATCTGCGGCGCGCCCTTTGTCTTGTGGCGCCGGAGTTGGACGATCTGGTGGATGAAGCGCTACGTGGACGTGGTGCTGGGCTCGGCACGGTTGTTATGTGACTTGTACGTCGAGGCGCGTGGCCCAGTGCCCAAGGGCTCGGTGGTCGTCGCGGCGAAGCACCAATCCCTGATGGACGTGCTGATCCTGTTCCGCGCGCTGCCCGAGCCGCACTTCGTCATGAAGCGTGAACTGCTTTGGGCGCCGGTCTTTGGCCTTTACGCCCTACGCGGCGGCTGCATCTGGGTCACCCGCGAGAAGCGAGGCCAGGGCAAGACGATGATGCGCCGATTGGCACGCCAGTACAGGGGCACGGGCCAGATCGTCATTTACCCACAGGGCACGCGGGTGCCACCCGGCGAGAAACGCCCCTACAAGCGGGGTGCCATCATGGCCTATGAGAGCTTCGGCCTGCCCATGGTGTTGGCGGCGACCAATGTGGGCTGGTTCTGGCCCAAGCGCAGCGTCCGGCGTCATCCGGGCACCGCCGTAGTCGAGTTCCTGGAGACACTACCGCCGGGCATGCCGCGCGACGACGCAGGCGCCCAAATGGAGCGGTCGATCGAGGCGGAGTCGGATCGGCTGGGCGAGGAGGCCGCCAGCGCTTTGGGTCGCGATACCGTGTGAACCCTTGCTATCGCGAGCGGGATCGGGCGCAATAACGGCGCTCGATCTTGGGGGGTCAAATGACGGAACGCCGGCTTGCCGCCATTCTGGTCGCCGACATCGCCGGCTACAGCGCCCTGACCGGGCGCGACGAGGCGGGCACGATCGCGGCCTACAAGGGGCATTTCAGCGCGCTCGAGCCGTTGATCAGCCTGCATGGCGGCCGCGTGGTCAAGACCATGGGCGACGGCTTTCTGGGAGAATTCGCGTCGGTGGTCGATGCGGTCTCCTGCGCCGCCACGATGCAAGAGCGCATGGCCGCCCGCAATCAGGACCAGTCGCCCGAGGCACGGCTCGACTTTCGCATGGGCGTCCATGTGGGTGACGTGGTGGTTGATGGCGACGGCATTCTTGGTGATGGCGTTAACATCGCCGCGCATCTGCAAGCGCGTCGCCGACCGACGGCCGCCGTATTCATCCCAGGCCGCTCGGTCAGTCAGGAACCTCACCCGCGACCGGGACGCGCTCGACCTGAAATCCAAGATTGCGGAACATGGTCACCAAGCCCTGCTCGCCCGGAAGATGGTAGGCCCCCACCGCGATCACCGTGCCGCCTTGGTCAAACAGTGGCCGTGCCGTTTCGGCAAATGTTTGGTTGCGCTCGTAAAGGAGATAGCCGTGTGCCAGATCGAATATCCGGCGCCCTTTCCCGGGCCCGAAGAAGGCTTCCATGTTTTGTCGATCCCAGACGATCTACTCGCCGATTCGTCCCTGAAGGTAGAGAGCGACCGCGGTGCTGCGTCCGGCACCAGTGTAATCGGAGGTCAAGTAGGCTGAGTATAACTCGATAAGTGCGAGCGTCGTATCCAGCCGCTCCTCGCGAGCCAGTTCGTTGAGCATGGCGTCGGGCGCCTCCAAGCCGACGACTTCGGCGCCTGCTTCCTGAGCCAGAAGCTGTATCCGGCTATCCTGAGTTGGATAAATGCCCAGCGCAAAATCGTTGCACGGGTCACTGAGCAAGGTTATCGCCAACCCTTCAGGCGTCATTTAGGACATCGCCTCTTGGCCGTAGCCGATCGACAACAGCCGAAGCGAGATGAATTTCAGGACGCGGTGGTCTAGCTTCAGAAACGGCTCGGGGTTGGACGTTCCGACCCAAAGGTCGTCGCCCCGTCGCGCGGCTTCGAACCGTTCCCGGCTTTGAAAGACGTGGTCAATCTCCGGCGCGACGAAGCGGGCCTCGCTCAGGAGGTGCCCTAACTCGTCGGGCAAATCCAAGATTATGGGATCGTTCGAGTGCCAAGTGCCCCAAAGATGTGAAACCGCGCCGTTCTGGTCTGTGATGCGCCAAAGACGGCCGGTGCCATTCTCGGTCTTGGCAGCCATAGTTTCGAGTTCAGCCAAATAATCGGTACTGATAACACCCGGATCGATTTCCGGCGCCGTGACAAAGCAGGCATCCTTCGTGAATCAGGATTGCGCCACCGCCGGTTTCACGAAAAGCGCCGCCAATGCCAGCGCGAGTAATCTTAAAAGTTTTAACATTCAAACGCTTCCTTTCAATCCAGAGCGCTAGCTACCCCAGCCCTTGCGTGCCCATCTCGGTGAACTTCTTGCGCCGTTCAGCCCGAATCTGAACCGGCGACAGGCCCGCGAACGAGGCAAGCGTGCCTTTGATCGCCTCGCCGACGCTTGCGATGGTCGCGTCCGGGTCGCGATGAGCGCCGCCCAGCGGCTCGTCGACGATGGTGTCGATGACACCCATTTCCTTCAGATCCTGCGCGGTCAGGCGCAGCGCCGAGGCGGCCTCCTTCATCTTCTCGGCGTTCTTCCACAGGATCGAGGCGCAGCCCTCGGGCGAGATCACCGAATAGATCGCGTGCTCCAGCATGATCACCCGATTGGCGGTAGCGAAGGCTACCGCGCCGCCCGAGCCGCCCTCGCCGATCACCACCGAGATCAACGGCGCATTGAGCTTTAGGCAAGTGTCGGTCGCCCGCGCGATCGCCTCGGCCTGGCCGCGCTCCTCGGCGCCCTTGCCGGGATAGGCGCCGGGCGTGTCGACGAGCGTGATCACCGGCAGGCCAAACCGGTCGCCCAATTCCATCAGCCGCACCGCCTTGCGGTAACCTTCGGGCCGGGCCATGCCGAAATTGCGCTCGAGCCGCGATTTTGTGTCCGAACCCTTCTCGTGCCCGATCACGACGACGGGCCGGTCGTCGAGCCGTGCCAGCCCGCCGATCACCGCGTGATCCTCGGCAAAGTTCCGGTCGCCCGCGAGCGGCGTGTACTCAGTGAAGAGCGCATCCACATATTCCTGGGCATGGGGGCGGTTCGGATGCCGCGCCACCTGGCATTTGCGCCAGGGCTCGAGATCCTTGTAGAGGTCCTTGAGCATCGTCTGGGCCTTGCGGTCGAGTTGATCCGCCTCGGTGCTGGTATTGAGGTTCGGGTCCTGGCGCGCCATGGCGCGCAGTTCCTCGGCCTTGCCCTGCAACTCGGCCAGGCCTTTTTCGAAGTCCAGGTAGGTTTGCATGCCTGCGGTCTGCCCGATCGTGATTTACGCGTTCTTGACGCTGTTTTTTAGGCGCTCGCTAAGCCTGACGCCATAGCTTTCGCTCAAGGCCCCAATCATCCTTACCGCCCGGCGCGTGATATGAAACCCGTCTATTCGAATACCCAGATCGTCACCGCACTGACCACGGCGGATGGCTCGCAGCCTTCGGTCGCCTGGTCGACCGACATCATCACCTATTCAATCGGCACCGGCGCCGTGATGCCCGGGCATCAGGAATATACGGCCGAGATGGACGGTTACGCGGCGATGACCGCGGCGATGAAGGCCGCGGCGCGCGAGGCGTTCGAGCTGTGGGATGATCTGATCGCCCCCGATTTGCTGGAGATCGCCGGTTGGCCCAGCGCCCATATGACATTCAATTATTCCTCCAACACGTCTGGCACGGCCTATGCGAATTACTGGTACTGGCTGGTCGACAATGCGCCCCGCTCGCAATTCAAGCTGGGCGACGCGGATGTCTGGCTTAGCGACAGTGCATCGTCTCATGACGAGGACAGCGACCTGATCCAGGGCGGCGAGGCGATCCTGACTTACCTGCACGAGATTGGGCACGCACTGGGGATCAGCCACCCCGGCCCCTACAACGTGACCGCCAACTACCAGGACGACGCGACCCACCTGCAGGACACGCTTCAATACACGGTCATGTCGTATTTCGATGCGGGTGCGGATGGTTCGGGCACCGATCATTTGGGCAGCGCGGGTCAGATCTATGCGGCAACGCCGCTGTTGCACGACATCCTGGCGGTCCAAGCGGTCTACGGCGCCGACATGACGACGCGAACCGGGAACACGATCTATGGGTTCAACACCAATGCCGGGCGCGCTGCCTTCGATTTCACGATCAATGCCGAGCCCGTCGTGGCGATCTGGGATGCGGGCGGTACGGATGTGATCGACGTCTCGGGCTTCTCCACCGACCAGGTGATCGATTTGGGCGAGGGGTCCTTCTCGTCGGTCGGGAACCTCACCAACAATCTGGCGATCGCCTATGGCGCTGAGATCGAGCAGGCGGTGGGTGGGACCGGCAGCGACCAGATCACCGGCAACGGCGTCAGCAACGTGCTGATCGGCAACGGGGGCGACGATACGTTGTTGGGCGGCGGCGCCGACGATCTGCTGCGCGGCGGTGCCGGGGCGGACGTGCTGCAGGGTGGCGATGGGCCGGATCTGCTGTTCGGCGGCGGCGGCGCGGACGCGATCGACGGCGGCGCGGGCGAGGATTGGGTGCAGTTCCTCGGCGCGGCTTCCGGCGTGACCATGAGCCTGCTCAGCGGCGCCGGCACGGGCGGCGAGGCGGCGGGTGACACTTATTCGGGGATCGAGAACATCACCGGCTCCGTCTTCGACGACGGCCTGACCGGCGACAATTTCGACAACAAGATCCTGGGCGAAAGCGGAGATGATCTGATCACCGGAAATTCCGGCCACGACTTCCTGCTGGGCGGGGCTGGGGACGACGTGATCAACGGCGGCTTCGGATTCGACCTGATCCGCGGCGGGCCGGGGGCGGACACGCTGATCGGCGATATCGGTACCGACTGGGCGCAGTACAACACCGCGACCACAGGGGTCAGCCTGTCGCTCGCGACCGGCGGCACCGGCGGCGAAGCGGCGGGCGACATGTTCTCCAGTATCGAGAACGTGCGAGGTTCGGCCTTTGCGGACATCCTGACGGGGGATGCGAACCGCAATCTGATCGTGGCGGGCGACGGCAATGATATCGTGACCGGCGGCGGTGGGCCGGACGTCCTGCAGGGTGAAGCGGGCGACGACACGATCACCGGCGGCGCGCAGGGCGACGAACTGTGGGGCGGGGCCGGGGCCGACTTGCTGGACGGCGCCGGGTCGAATGATTGGGCGCGCTACGACGACTCGACGGGCGCGGTTTCGGTCAGCCTGCTCACCGGCACCGGGTCCGGCGGCGATGCTGAGGGCGACACGCTGATCAGTATCGAATTTCTGTGGGGCTCGGATTTCGGCGACACATTGATCGGCGACGGCAACGTCAACATCATTCGGGGCGGCGATGGCGACGACCTGATCGGCCCGGGCGGCGGCCAGGATATCCTGGACGGGTTCGCGGGTGCTGACACGTTCGAATTCGCGGCAGGCGACGGGCTCGACCGGATCTACAATTTCGAGTTGGCATTGGACCTGATCCGGTTCGAAGGTGTCCCGGGCATCGACGATTTCGGTGGCCTCGGCATCTCGGACTTCCGCGGCGACGCCGCGGTGGCCTTTGGGGCCGGCGATATCGTGCTGCTGGCCGGGCTGGACCATACGTTATTGCATGCGGGACACGTCGACTTCGTCTGAGTTGAACGGAGGGGCGCGGGGCCGGGACCAGTCCTCCGGCCCCGCGCTTTTTCGTTAAAGGCGGGCCGCGGCGCAGGATATTGCACGGGCCATGGAGCCTGGCCTCAGACCGGAGCTGATTTCGCAACCCTTCGCACATGGATGAACGAGCCGCATCTGCGCCCGTTCTACATGCACCGCGAGATTTCGCTCGATGAGGTCGCCGCGAAGTTCAACCCGCGGCTAAGCCCCGATCACCCGACCAATTGCGTCATCGCCTCCGATTCCGGGCGCGCCTTCGGATACATGCAATGGTATCTGATCCGCAGCTTCCCCGAATGGGCGGAACTGATCGACCGCGGTGCTGGCGTCAGCATCGACTACTATATCCGCGACCCGGATTTCTTGGGGCGCGGTCTCGGGTCGCGAATGCTAATGGCCCTGGTCCACCACACGACCGACCTGCTGGGGGCCGGCGACCGGATCTTCCATATCGGGCACGACAACCAAAACGTTCGCACCATCCGATGTACTCGGCGCGCCGGATTCGATGAAGACGGGGCGTTCGTCGAAAAGGGACGTTCCTCAATCCGCTTCATCAGGGACGAACGGCCCTAGCTCGGAGCGACCGTCTTAGGTTCCGGCAAATAGTTCGGCCTGACCGACAATTACCTGCGCCTGGCGGATCGAGGCGATGTCGATCAGCTTGCCGTCAAGCGTTACCGCCCCGGCGCCCTCGGCCTGGGCCATCTCCATCGCGTTCAGAATGCGCCGCGCTTGTGCGACCATCTGGTCGGAAGGTGTAAAGGCCTCGTTGGCCAGCGCCACCTGTTTGGGGTGGATCGCCCATTTGCCGACCATGCCAAGGGTCGCCGCGCGGCGCGCCTGGGCACGGAAGCCCTCGTCGTCGGAGAAATCGCCGAAAGGTCCGTCCACCGGCAACAGTCCGTGGGTGCGGCAAGCGGCCACGATTGCGACCGTGGGCATGTGCCAGGGATCGCTCCAATGGACGGCCCGGTCGGCCCCGTCGTCATTCGAGTCCGCGCGCGCATCCTCGAGCATGTAATAGTTTGCCTGGGTGCCGCCGATGCCGGTCGTCGCCATGCCCATCGAGGCGGCATAGTCCGCCGCGCCCAGGCTCATCGCCTGCATCCGGGGGCTGGCCGCGGCAATTTCCTCGACATGGGCCAATCCCGCGGCCGTCTCGATGATCACCTCGAAGCCGATCTTCTTCTGGCGCCCCTTGGCCGCCTCGATAGCGCTGACCACCGCATCGACGGCGTAGATATCCTTCGCATTCCCTGCCTTCGGGATCATGATCAAGTCGATCCGCTCGCCGCAATTCTCGAGCAGGTCCACCACGTCGCGATACCAGTATTCGGTATCGAGCCCGTTGATCCGGATGCTTAGTGTCTTTGCGCCCCAGTCGATATCGTTGATCGCCTCGACGATGTTTGCCCTCGCTTGCGGCTTGTCCGCGGGTGCCACCGCGTCCTCGAGATCGAGGTTGATCACATCCGCCGCGCTGGCTGCCATCTTCTCGAAGATCGCGGGGCGCGAGCCCGGGCCGAAAAGCTGGCAACGGTTGGGACGGGCGGGCGGGCTCGGCTGGACGGTAAAGCTCATCAATGACTCCCGAGGGCAATGTTGCGGCGCAACATAGAGATGCGGCCCCAGTGGGTCAACAAGGGCGCCGACAACGCCCGAATGTCTTGCTTTTCAAGGCTGAAGTGCCTAGGTGCAGCCCCATGATCCGGTCGATTCTGATCCATCCCGATCCACGCCTGAAGAAGGTCTGCGCGCCGATCGCCGGTATCGGCGATAACGTGCGCGCGCTGATGGATGACATGCTCCAGACCATGTATGACGCGCCCGGCATAGGGCTGGCGGCACCCCAGGTAGGTGTGCTCAGCCGTGTCATCGTGATGGACTGCGCCAAGGGTGAGGACGAGGAACCCGAGCCGATCTGCCTGGCGAACCCCGAGGTGATCCTGGCTTCGGATGAACTGCGGGAACACGAGGAGGGGTGCCTGTCGATCCCCGACATCTATGCGAATGTGACCCGGCCCGCATCGGTGCGGGTGCGCTACTTGGACCGGGAAGGAACCGAGCAGGAGCGCGACTTCGAGGGTATCCGCTCTACCTGCGTGCAGCACGAAATCGACCATCTGAATGGCAAGCTGTTCATCGATTATCTGAGCTCGATTAAACGCCAGATGATAACATCGAAAATGAAGAAGCTGAAACGCGAGCGGTTTCGCAGCCGAGCCGAGGCCGGTTAAGGTACGGGGCGCGGATGCGGTTGGTCTACATGGGAACGCCGGACTTTGCTGTTCCGGCGCTGCGCGCACTGGCGGATTCGGCGCACGAGATCGCCCGCGTCTATACCCAGCCTCCGCGTCCAGCGGGGCGCGGCAAGATGCTCAGACGCTCGCCCGTGCACTCGGCCGCCAAGACGCTGGATCTGCCGGTCGAAACGCCCGAAAGCTTCCGCGATCCGGATGTGGTTTCGGCGTTCGCAGCCCTAAATTCCGATGCCGCCATCGTGGTCGCCTACGGTCAGATCCTGCCGCAAGCGGCGCTGGACGCGCCGCGGCTGGGATGCCTCAATCTTCATGCCTCGCTGTTACCGCGATGGCGCGGTGCCGCGCCAATTCAACGGGCGATCATGGCCGGCGATACCGAGACCGGGGTCTGCGTGATGCAGATAGAGATGGGGTTGGATACGGGGCCGGTGTTGGCCTGCGAGACGACGGCGATCGATGCCGAGGATACGGCCGCAACTGTGCATGACCGGTTGGCGGCGCTGGGGGCACCGCTGATTGTGCGAACCCTCGAGGAGCTTGCGAAAGGCGAGATCACCCCCTGCCCTCAATCCGAGGATGGCGTCACCTATGCAGCAAAGATCGACAAAGCGGAGGCGCGGGTCGATTGGAACCGATCCGGGAAAGAACTCGGCGCCCATATCCGCAGTCTCAGTCCCTTTCCCGGCGCTTGGTGCGAGATCGGAGGAGAACGGGTCAAGTTGTTGATGGCGCAACCTGAATCCGACTCTGGAAAGCCCGGAACCGTGCTGGATGACCGCCTGCTGATCGCGTGCGGCGAGGGAGCGTTGCGGCTCGTTACTCTGCAACGCGCCGGGAAAGGGCCGATGGACGTAGCGACGTTTCTGAACGGGTTCTCGGTTGCCCCAGGCGCCGTCCTTGAATGAGGCGTCTCAATAGATCCCGTTGGCGAACTGCACCTCGCGGATGAAGGCAATGATGTCGACAATCTCGGCCTCGGTTATCCCTTCGACCGGCTTCATGTCGCCATAGGGCCAGTGGTGCGCGCGGGCGCCATTCAGCACCGCCGAGACAATGGATGCGTCGCCGTGGTGACCGGGGTGGTAGATCTTGTGGATCAGCGGTGGCCCCTTTTCGGTGCCCTGGGCCTTTGTCCCATGGCAGTCGGCGCAAAAGGTGCCGAAGGCGGCCTCGCCCCGTGTCCCGGCGGGGGTCAGGGCCGGCACGGTCACCTCGACGCCGCTCGCCGAGTCCTGGCCGAAAAAGGTATACCCACCAACGATGGCCGCCACCAGGACGACAGCCAGGATCGCGAGCCGGTTCTTCTTCATTGCGGCCTCCTTGAATATTCGAGATTCCGTGCTTAATCCTTCCATGAACTGGAAGGTCAACATGTGATTGGGAACATGCCATGAACATTGGAACCGCTGCGCACAAGAGCGGCCTGCCCACCAAGACCGTGCGCTATTATGCCGATATCGGCCTTGTCGCGCCCCACGGACGCGGTGAGAACGGATATCGGGCATATGGACCGGGCGAGATCCAGCGGCTCAATTTCGTGCGCCGGGCCCGCGCGTTCGGGTTCTCTGTCGAGGAATGCCGTGAACTTTTGGGGCTCTATGCCGACCGCGACCGGGCGAGCGCGGATGTCAAACAGCTCACGCTCCAGCGCATTGAACGGCTTGAGGCGCAGATGGCCGAACTTGCGGCCTTGCGCGACGACCTCATTCGCCTGGCCGACGCCTGCAAGGGAGACGGCAAGCCCGATTGTCCGATCCTGAACGGGTTGGCGGGAGCGTAGGGCGGGTCTCATGGCAAACATATTCGCAGACCCTTCGACGGCGGGGTGAACCCCGCCCTACCGCACAATTCCTTTCAGCAATTCAACCGCCTCCTCCGCCCGGTCCTCGGGCACGAACAAGTGGTCATGGAAGAAGGCAGAAACGGGGTTCACGCTGATCCCGGCCTGGGCGAGGCGCGCCGTAATCTTGGCGAGGAACCCGACTGTTTCAAGTGACGAGTGGATCTTCAGCGTGATCATCCGGCAGGGAAAGCTGCCCGCGATCCGCGCCAGATCGGCCGCCTCGCGCTCGACGATCAGAGTCAGCCCCTCGCTCTCGCGGAATTGCATGACAGGTGTAAGTTCGCTGGGTATCGCCATGGCGGGCGCAATCGTAGCGAAGACAAAGACCCCGGGCCAAAGCTCGGGGTCCATGCTGACGATCAGCCGGTCGAGATCGGTCTCGCCGGACATCTGGCGGTCTCAGACCCCCATGCAGAGATACTTGATCTCGAGGAAGTCCTCGGCGCCGTATTTCGAGCCCTCGCGGCCTAGGCCCGATTGCTTGACCCCGCCGAACGGTGCGACCTCGGTCGAGATGATCCCGGTGTTGATGCCGACGATGCCGTATTCCAGCGCCTCGGCGACCCGCCAGACACGACCGAGGTCGCGGGCGTAGAAATAGCCCGCTAGGCCGAACTCGGTGTCGTTGGCCATGGCGATGACTTGGGCTTCGTCGTCGAACTTGAAAAGTGGCGCGACGGGCCCGAAGGTCTCCTCACGCGCCACCGCCATCTCCTGGGTCACGCCGGTCAGGATCGTCGGCAGGTAGAAGCTGCCACCCAGTTCGTGGCGCTCGCCGCCCGCCGCCACCGCGGCGCCCTTCGACACCGCGTCCTCGATATGCTCTTCGACCTTGGCGACGCCCGCGAGGTCGATCAGTGGGCCGGTCGTCACGCCGTCAGCAAAACCGTCGCCCACCTTCAGTTTGGCGACCGCCGCCTTCAGCTTCTCCGAGAACGCGTCATAGACGCCCGCCTGGACATAGATCCGGTTGGCGCAAACGCAGGTTTGGCCCGCATTGCGGAACTTGCATAGCATCGCGCCCTCGACCGCCGCATCCAGGTCCGCATCGTCGAAGACGATGAAAGGTGCGTTGCCGCCCAGCTCCAGGCCCAGCTTTTTGATGTCGTCGGCGCATTGGCGCATCAGCACCCGGCCGACCTCGGTCGAGCCGGTGAAGGTGAGCTTGCGGACCTTCGGGTTCGAGCAAATCTCGTTCCCGACCGCGCGGCTGTCATTCGAGGTGATGACATTGAAAACACCCGGCGGGATACCCGCTTGTTCACCCAGAACCGCCATCGCGGTCGCGCTGAGCGGCGTCTGCTTGGCCGGCTTTAGGACCATTGTGCAGCCGACCGCCAGGGCCGGGCCCGCTTTCCGGGTGATCATGGCGTTCGGGAAATTCCACGGTGTGATCGCGCCGACAACGCCGATCGGCTGCTTCAGCACCACGATGCGCTTGTCCGGCTGATGGCCTGGAATGGTGTCGCCATAGACGCGCTTGGCCTCCTCGGCGAACCATTCGATGAAGCTGGCGCCGTAGACGATCTCACCCTTGGCCTCGGCCAGCGGCTTGCCCTGCTCGGCCGTCAGAAGCCGCGCCAGATCGTCGGCGTTCTCCATCATCAGATCGTACCAGCGGCGCAGGATCGTCGCGCGTTCCTTGCCGGTCTTGGCGGCCCAAGCCGGTTGCGCCGCATAGGCCGCGTCGATAGCGCGTGCCACTTCCGGCTGGCCGAGATCCGCGCATTGGGTGATCTCTTCGCCGGTCGAGGGATTGGTGACGGCGAAAGTGCCGCCCGAATCGGCGTCTACCCAAGCGCCGTCGATATATGAGCGGCCTTCCAACAGGTTACGGGCATTCAGATCGAACATGGGGGTCTCCCGCGATTGTGGGGGGTCTAAGGGCTACATGCGCCCGGATTGAGGGAGAGGTCAAGGGCGCCGAGATTGCCCGCGCGGCGCGCGCCCGCTGGACGGCCAGGCATCAGATCGCCATGATCCGTTTCGACGGCGCATTGCGGGAGGGTCGGCACGATGCGGGCATTTGACGGTTTCCGGGTCCTGGATCTGACCCACGTTCTGGCCGGGCCGTTCTCGACCTATCAACTTGCGGTGCTTGGCGCCGATGTCATCAAGATCGAGGCCCCGGAACTGACCGACATGAACCGCGAGATCGGCGCGGTCGATGCGTTGAACGAAGCGATGATGGGCTCGCATTTCCTCTCGCGGGCGGCGAACAAGCGGGCAATCACCCTGAACCTGAAGGCGCCGGAGGGCCGAGACGTATTCATGGTGCTGGCGCGCAGCGCGGACGTGATTGTCGAGAACTACCGCTCAGGCGTGATGGAGCGGCTGGGGCTCGGCTACGAGGACGTGAAGGCCGAGAAGCCCGACATCATCTATTGCTCGGTGACCGGGTTTGGCCAGACCGGGCCGAAGCGCACGCACGCAGCCTTCGATAATGTAATCCAGGCCTTCTCGGGCATGATGCAGGCGACAGGCCATGCGGATCAGCCAGCGGTGATGGTCGGGCCGCCGGTTTTGGACTGCGGCACCGGTGCGCAGGCGGCCTTTGCCATCGCCGCGGCACTGCTGCGGCGCGAGCGCACGGGCAGGGGCCAGCATATCGACATCGCCATGTTGGACGCGGCGCTGATGCTGATGGCCTGCAATGCGCTGAACTACAGCGCCACCGGCCAGCCGCCCCTGCGTACTGGAAACGGGGCGAATCTGGTCGCCGCTTATGGCTGTTACGACGCGGCCGACCAGCCGCTGATGATCGGCTGCTTCACGCCTGCCCAGAATGCGAAGCTCTGGCGGGCCTTGGGGCGCGAGGACCTGGCCGCCGGGGTGGCTGGTTTGCGGATCCGCGACATGCCCGGACGGCGTGTCCAGGACAAGGCGGTCCTGCGCGAAATCATCCCGACGCGCCCGGCGCAGGAATGGGAGAACATCCTGAACGAGGCCGGCGTGCCCGCCGCCCGGGTCCGCGCCCTCGACGAGGCGCTGACCAGCAAACAGGTGGAGAGCCGGTCGGTGCTGGGCGGGTTCGAGGCGAAGGACACGGCTCTCCGCCCCGCCGTCGCCGCCTTCATGTGCTCGGAGGACGGTCCGGCGGTCGCGGTTCCGCCACCGGCGCTGGGCCAGCACACGGACGAGGTGCTGCGCGAACTGGGTCTTAGCGCAGAGGAGATCGCGGATCTGAGAGCCGGCGGCGTGGTGTAGGGTGAGGGAAATGACCGGCGCCATCAAATCGATGAAACTTTACGCGCAGGTGGACCGGGTGTTCCGCGACCTGCGGGCGGCTGGTATCGCAGATAATGCGCCGCTCAGCGTCAATCAGCTCTCGCAATTCGATCAGTATCATTATTATGGAGTTGAAGCGGTCCAGGCGGCAATCCAAGCGGCGAATTTGGGCGCCGAGAGCCGGGTTCTGGAAATCGGCTCGGGCATCGGCGGGCCCGCGCGCGTTCTGGCAGACCGCTCTGGCTGCCATGTCACTGCGCTGGAATTGCAGCCGGACCTGAACGCCGTTGCCGAGACCTTGACCGACCGTTGCGGCTTAAGCGGCAAGGTGCGGCACGTCTGCGGCGATGCGCTGACCCATGACTTGGCGGACGGCGCATTCGACGCGGTGGTGAGCTGGCTGGCGCTCTTCCATATCCCTGGCCGGGACCGAGATCTTTTCCCGCGCTTTTGCGCGGCCCTGCGGCCCGGCGGGGTCTTCTACGCTGAAGACCTCTACCAACTGGGCGAATTCACGCCGGGAGACCGGGAAAAACTGACCCAGATGGTCTTCAGCAAATCGATGTCGACCCAGGAAGAATACGTCGCGGCATTGCGGGCTGCGGGGTTCGGCAATGTCGTCTTCGAGACCCGTACGGCCAGTTGGGTGGAATTTTGCACCGGGCGCCTTGCGGCCTACCGCGCGGCGCGCCCGCGCAATCTGGCGATCCACGGCGAAGGTGTCGTCAATGGGCTGACCGACTTCTACCGGGCCATGGTCGACCTGTTCGAAAGCGGGAACCTGGGCGGGGTTGTGGTGAGTGCGAAAAAGGCAGGGTAGGGTGGGATTTCAACTCGCTGAACGGCGCGAAACGGTGGGATGAAACGCCACCTTATGTCTCGGCCGCCGCCTTCAACGCCTTGATCTCGGCCCGAGCCAGTTCGTCGGCACGCTCGTTCTGTTCGTGGCCTGCATGACCCTTGATCCATTCCCAGGTCACGTCGTGCCGCGCCCGGGCGGCATCCAGCCGTTGCCACAGATCGTCGTTCTTCACCGGCTTCTTGGCAGCGGTCTTCCAGCCGTTCTTCTTCCATCCATGGATCCAGCCGGTAATGCCGTCCTTTAGATAGACCGAATCGGTGACCACCGTCAGGACGGAAGCGCGCTCGAGCACCTCCAGCGCTCTGATCGCCGCCATCAGCTCCATCCGGTTGTTGGTGGTCTCGGCCTCGCCGCCGGAAAGCTCGCGCGATTTGATCAGGGCCCCGCCCTCGCGCGCTTCCAGAACGACGCCCCAGCCGCCGGGGCCGGGATTGCCCGAACATGCGCCGTCGGTGAAGACGAAAAGCTCAGGCATCAACACTCCGCTCGGCGAAGATATGCAGCACCTTTTCGTCGCCGCCGTCATAGCCCTGCGAGGCCAGGACCGTCGCATCGATCCGCTCAAATCCCGCCCTGGCCAGCAGTGCCTCGATCTCGTCGTGGGCGTAGTAGGTGTAGCGCCGGCCCAGCGAGTCGCGCCGCTCCCCCGCGCCTGCCTTCAGGCCCAGATAGAGCCGTCCGCCGGGCTTTAGCGCCGCATTCAGCCGGGCCAAGTGCCCGGGCATCGCGTCGCGGCTGTCATGGAGCAGGCAGAATGAGGCCCAGATACCATCGTAACGGTCGCGGTCGGTGAAGTCCTCGAACTGGCAGACCCGAACGTCCAGCCCGTATCGCTTGGCGGCCTCGCCGGCCAGGCCCGCCGAGCCGTCCAGCGCATCAGCGGCAAACCCCTTGCGCGCGAACCAATCCGCCGCCCAGGCCGAGCCGCAGCCGAAATCGAGCACGCGGGCGCCCTCGGCAAGGCCATCCGCGAAACGCTCGAGCCAGCCATCGTCGGCGAAGTCAACCGAATAGCCCGCATAAGCGGGGGCTTCCCGGTCGTAGAAGGCAAGCGTCGCTGGATCGGCGCCCATCGCGGTTAAGCTGGCTCGCGCAGGATGCGTGGAACCTTGAAGGTCACGTTCTCTTCGGCTGTGACCACGGGCTCGATGGTGACGTGATGCCGGTCTCTGAACGCATTGACCACGTGTTCGACCAGCACTTCGGGCGCGCTGGCGCCCGCGGTGATACCGACCGCGCGGGCGCCGTCGAGCGCGCGCCAATCGATGTCGTCGGCCGTCTGCACCAGCATCGAGTAGCCACAGCCGGCCGCGCGCCCGACCTCGACCAAACGCTTGGAATTCGACGAGTTCGGCGCGCCCACGACCAAAAGCGCATCGATTTTCGGCGCCATCGCCTTCACCGCTTCCTGGCGGTTGGTCGTGGCGTAACAGATGTCTTTCTTGTGCGGGCCCACGATGGTTGGAAACCGCGCCTGCAGCGCGGCGACCATCGCGGCGGTGTCGTCGATCGAAAGCGTCGTCTGAGTGATGTAGGCCAGTTGCTCCGGGTCGCGCGGATAAATCCGGCCGACATCCTCGACCGTTTCGATCAGGATCACCTCGCCGGCCGGCAGCTGTCCCATTGTTCCCACGGTTTCCGGATGGCCGGAATGACCAATCATGACGATCTGCAAGCCGTTTTGATGATGCCGCTCGGCCTCCACATGGACCTTAGAGACGAGCGGGCACGTCGCGTCTACGTAGACCATCTCGCGCCGCTCGGCCTCGGCCGGCACGGCTTTAGGGACGCCGTGGGCTGAGAAGACAACCGGACGGTCGTCGGGGCAGTCATCCAATTCCTCGACGAAGATCGCGCCCTTGCCGCGCAACTCGTCCACCACATGCTTGTTGTGGACGATCTCGTGGCGCACATAGACCGGCGCGCCCCATTTCTCGAGCGCCATTTCGACGATCTCGATCGCGCGCACCACCCCTGCGCAAAAGCCGCGCGGATTGGCGAGATAGAGGGTCAGATCGGTCTTGGCGCTCACCTGCGCCTCCATTCCTGTGAATTGCGGGTGCAGCACGCTGCCCGCCACTCTCCCCAAATATAGGATCGCCACGTCGTTGCAATACCCCGGGCGGGCGCAATTCGGCCGCGCAGCGGGGCTAACCTGCGGCGCGCATTCGCTCGAGGTGGTCGATCAGCCTGGCCCGCGCTTCGGGCAGGCCCTTGCGTTCGAAGGCAGGGCAGGCCCAGTGCTCGAGAAAAAAACCGGTCATCCGAAGCGCGTCGCGCACGTCATCGGGCTTTGCGGACCCGCCCCCGGTCAGGAACCCGGGAAGCGGCAGCAGTTTCTCGGCCCAAGGCGCGCCCGCATCGCGCGAGACCGCGCGGCCCGAGCGGGGGGAGACATAGATCAAGCCCTCGGTCACGCCACTGGATGCGCAAGCGGTGAAATCGAGCCCAAAGCCCAGTGCCGAGAGAAATACCACTTCCCAGCGCGCATAGTCCGCCAGCCAATCGGTCTCTCCGGTGGCCATGGCATCGGCGAGCGTCAGTGTCGTGTCATAGGTCTCGGGATTCGGCTCGCGTTCCGGCAACAGCGCGACCAGCATGGCGCCCATGGCATTGAATGCGGACAGGGCGGTTCGATCTTCCATAATCGCGGCCGCACGCGAGCGGATCAGGTCGACGCGGAATTGCCCAAGATGTTCCGCGAGCCGTGCCCGCCATTCCAGCGACAGCTGGGCACCCGGTTGCAGAACCGGGGTCAATTTAGAACTGGCACCGCCCTGCACCAGGCCCGCATGGCGCCCATGATCGCGGGTCAGAACCTCGATGATGGCGCTTGTCTCGCCGTGGGCGCGCGCGGTCAGCAGCATTCCCTCGCCGCGCCAATCCATCGCTCACTCCCCCAGGTCGAGTGCCGAGTCGAGGGCCGGGTCGTCGAGCAGATGCCGGCCCCTTGGATCCTCGACCTCAACGATCCAGAGGTCCGGGTCATAACCGCGCTGGCGCGCTAGCGCCGCGTCGATCTCGGCCTCATCTTGGTCCTCGATCTGCACATGCCATCCGGCCCGGCCGTCATCGCCGTAACTGCGCGAGAGGTAAGAGGCGCGTCCATTCATGGTCGCTACCTTGATCGCGACGGCACCCGCGGTCTCGTCGCCCTTGCGTGCCACATGGGCATAGACGCCTTCCAACGACAGCCGCATCAGGTAGGCCGAGACCCAGATGCCCGTGGCGAGCCGTGCCATGTTCAGCCCCCGTCCGAGAAATCTAGTCCGATCTCGCGATAGCGCTCGGGCTCGTCGAGCCAGCCGGGACGGACCTTGACGGTCAGGAACAGATGCGCCTTGCGGCCCAGCAGCTCGCCGATGTCGGCGCGGGCCTCCGAGCCAATCTGGCGTACTGTCTCGCCGCCCTTGCCCAACACGATGCCCTTGTGCCCGTCACGGGCCACATAGATCACCTGGTCGATCCGGACCGAGCCGTCCTTGCGCTCGTCCCAGTTCTCGGTCTCGACGGTCATCTGGTAGGGCAGTTCCTGGTGCAGGCGCAGCGTCAGCTTCTCGCGGGTGATCTCGGCGGCGATCTGGCGCAGTGGCAGGTCCGCCACCTGGTCCTCGGGATAGTGCCAGGGGCCTTCCGGCAGCGCATTGGCCAGCCACAGGCGCAGGTCGCCGATGCCGTCGCCCTTCTGGGCCGAGATCATGAAGGTCTCCTGGAAGGCGTGCCGGTCGTTCAGCTCTGCCGCCAGGCTTAGAAGCTGGTCGCGCTGGACCCGGTCGATCTTGTTGATGGCCAAGACCACCGGTTTGCCATCGGGCAGATGATCCGCGAGCCCGTCCAGCATCGCCTCGACGCCTGGTGTCAGGCCGCGATGTGCCTCGACCATGACCAGCACGATATCCGCGTCCGCCGCCCCGGCCCACGCTGCCGCCACCATGGCGCGGTCAAGCCTGCGCCTCGGCTGGAAAAGGCCCGGCGTATCGACGAAGACGATTTGTGCGTCGCCCTCGATCGCGATGCCGCGGATGCGCGTCCGGGTCGTCTGCACCTTGTGGGTGACAATCGAGACCTTGGTGCCGGTCATGGCATTGACCAGGGTGGACTTGCCCGAATTGGGCTCGCCGATCACGGCGACAAATCCGCAGCGGGTTGCGTCCTCAGTCATTGCCGCTGATGCCGAGTTGGGCCAGCAGCGCGCTCGCCGCCTCCTGTTCCGCCAGTTTTTTCGATTTCGCGGTCCCTGCCGCGGTGTCGCCGGAGTCGAGTCGGACCTCGACGGTAAATTCGGGCGCGTGGTCCGGGCCTTCGCGCTCCAGGACCTGGTATTCCGGCAGCTCCATGCCGCGGCCTTGGGCCCATTCCTGCAGGCGCGTCTTGGCATCCATCGGTGCGGTTGCGGGCGCCTCGATCCGGGCCTGCCAGCGCGCCAGCACAAAATCGCGCGCGGCCGCCATGCCGCCATCCAGGAGCAGGGCCGCGATGGCTGCTTCCATGGCGTCTGCCAGGATCGCCGTCTTGCGCCGCCCGCCGCCCGTCGCTTCGGACCGGCCAAGCCGCAGATAGCCGCCAAGCGCGATTTCGCTGGCGATCTCGGCCAGGGTCTCGCGGCGCACCAATGCGTTGAAGCGGGGTGCCAGGGTGCCTTCAGCCTCGTCGGGATAAGCCGCGAGCAGCGCCTCAGCGATGATCAGCCCCAGCACCCGGTCGCCCAGGAATTCCAGGCGCTGGTTGTCCGGGCGTGCCGGGCCGGCGGCCGAGGGATGGGTAATGGCGCTGGTCAGCAGATGCCGGTCCTTGAACTGGTGACCCAGCACGGCCTCGAGCCCGGCAATCGGGTCCGCCATCACTCGACCTCGCGGAAGAACCGGTTCCAGCGTGGGGTAATGAAGCGGGCGGTGCGGTCCAGCGAGGTGTGGATCAGCGAAACCTGACAGCGCAGCCGCGAAATCGGCACCGGACCGTGGCCCATATTCCGGCTGTCGTGCGCGCTGTCGCGGTTGTCGCCCAGAAGAAAGACCTGACCGTTCGGGATCCGCAAGACCGGGGTGTCGTCGCTCACGTTGCGTCCCGGCACCGAATGGCCGATCCGGTTGCGCGTGTTCAGAACGCGGGCGCTGCGACCGCCGGGCAGAGTTTCGCGCCAGACCTCCTGGATACAGGGGCCGGTCCGGCTCTCCTCGTCGTTGATACACATTGCCGGCGGCAGGCCGCGCCCTTCACGCCGGCTGGGCAGCACCCGGTCCTCCAGCCGCTCCATCAGGGTGCGGTGGCCGTTGATATAGACCGCCCCGCCGCGGATCTGGACTGTCTCGCCGGGCAAGCCGATCACCCGCCGGACCTGCTCGGCGCCGCGCTGACCCGGCACCAAGTAGGCGACCAACGCGCCCCGCTCGGGGGTCTCGCCCGGGGTCAGTGCCTCGGCCAGCACCCAGTCGCCCGGCAGCAATGCCGGAGCCATCGCGCTGTCGCGGATACGATAGCTGCTGCCGCCGTTGAGGGCCGTGTAGGCCAATGGCGCGACCAGAACCAGCAGCATGGCGGCCACGGCCAGCCCGACCACGCTGCCGAGGAGCAGCCAAAGCCATGGAATTCGTCCCGCATCCGCCATTGTCAGTCGATCGATTTGAAGAACCGGTCGAAGCGCCAATTCCAAACCTGCCAGAACGGCCCGTCAGAGGAGATTGCGATCACCTCGGCCCGGCCCATCAAGTTCTCGACCGGCACCATACCGACCGCGGCGCGGCTGTCGACCGAATTGTCTCGATTGTCGCCCATGAAAAACAAGTGGTCCTCGGGTACGACGAATTCAGGCGTGTTGTCGCTGTCCCGATAGCGCGGCGCGCTGGTATCGCCGATCAGGCCGGTCAGGTTCAGGACTGAATGGACGGTTCCGTTGGGCAGCGTTTCGCGCCAGTGCTCCTTCAGGCAATCGCTGCCTTGGGAAACGGGATCGTTGGTGCAGCGGGGAAAGCTGGGCGGGCTGCCGCGCTTGACTTTTGGCTCGACGAAGTCGCCCGAACGCACGGTCTCGAGCGCCTGCCCGTTGATGTGCAGGATGCCGGCCTTCACTTGGATCTGGTCGCCGGGCAGGCCAACCACCCGCTTCACATAGTCGATGCAGTCATTCGGCGCGGTCGGGCGTGAACTCGTCAGCGAGGCCGCCAGATTGACGACAAGATCGACCGGGCCCTGGGTGCAGGCGTCGGCGCCTGGGCGTTTGAAGACGACCACGTCGCCGCGCGCCGGCAATTCAGCCCAGATCCGGCCATCGAACCAGTCGGGCGCGAAGGGCAGCGAGTAGTGCGAATAGCCATAGGCGAACTTGGAGACGAACAGATAGTCGCCCACCAGAAGCGTCGGCTTCATCGAGCCGGACGGGATCGAGAACGGCTGGTACAGCGCGGACCGGAACACCATGGCAATCACCAAAGCCCAGAAGACGGTCTTCAACGTTTCCCAGAAGCCGTCTTTCTGTGTTTTTTGTCGTGCCATTGGGGGATCCAGCCGGGCGGCCCGGGTCGGACCTGAGATCGGGGCTATGTGGCCTTCCGCCAGGGCGAAGTCAAGCTAATCGGTGCGCGGATTTGGCCGCGCCCGCGCGGCCGCGGCGCCCCCGCCGCGCCCCTGCCGCAAGGCTCGGCGGCAATTTGACGCCAGCCCCCGCGCGTGCCCAGATCGCCGTTGACGGCGCATAGGGCTTGGTGTATCTCCGCCGCTCACCTTCGAGATAAAAGAGACGGAACGATCCATGGCAAACTCGCCATCCGCGAAGAAGCGCGTCCGCCAGTTGGCCCGCCGCACCGAGGTCAACAAGGCCCGGCGTTCACGCGTGCGCACATATATCCGCAAGGTCGAGGAGGCGATTGCCGCCGGTGACCAGGCCGCGGCATTGGAAGCCTTGAAGACCGCCCAGCCCGAGATCATGCGCGGCGCCAACAAGGGCATATTGCACAAGAACACGGCCAGCCGTAAGGTTTCGCGCTTGCATCATCGCGTCAACGCGATGAGCGCGTAACCCAGCCGGCCAAGCTGGCCGGTTTCGCCCCTCAGACATGACGAACGGATGACCCGCCGCGGATGCGCGGCGGCTATCTCATGCAGAAAATTCACGGAAAGGAAATGTTCCTGTTTCCTTCACGTGTTCCTGCCCGCAGATTTTGGCTAGCATGACCCCGGCTCGGATTCGCGTGACCGGGCAATAGAAACCGGCCAAGTATTTTCCCGCTGACGCCTCCACTTTTACAGTGGATGTCGCAGTGTTTATTTACGTTTTGTTAAATTCTTCTTCTTCTCTCAGCGCGGCGAAAATAAATCCCAAGTCGGGTCGGAAATCTGTTGCCCCCGCGCTGCCTGACCCTTTACCTCTGGTTTTCGTCGAGTCGGAGAATGGAATCAGGATCGGACGGGGTGTGAGGCGTGGCAATCGGTGGACCGATCGTCGATGAAGCCGACCCGGCCGCGGTCTACGCCCTCCTAGAAACTGATCCGAATGCAGCTCTGATCGACGTGCGTACTAAGGCCGAGTGGGCCCTTGTTGGCGTTCCTGATCTGTCAGCCCTGGGCCGTCAGATCTGGCTCATCGAGTGGGTTGGGTTTCCGGATATGGCTCCGAACCGGGCGTTCTTGAACGAACTCTCGGCGCGGATGGGAGACAGGAAACCCTCGCGGATGTTTTTCATTTGCCGGTCAGGTAGCCGGTCGATGGCCGCGGCCCAAAGTGTTGCGATGGCGCTGGCGCAGCAGGGCATAGATGCCCATTGCACCAATGTTGCCGAGGGTTTTGAGGGAGACCTCGATCAAAACGGTCATCGGGGCGGCATGAATGGGTGGAAAGCCCGTGACCTGCCTTGGCGGCAGAATTAGGGAGAACGGGCGTCAGCGCGTCAGAGTTGTGCGCCCAGGAAACGAACAAGAAAGCAGGGAAAGTTATGGAAAATAGGGGGGTTGGCGAGAATTCGGCCAGTTCGGCCGATCTTGAGCAGCTTTGGGAGAAGACACTTGAGCAAGCTCGTCGCGAGTTGGGCGAGACATGCGTCGCGCAGTGGATCTATCCGGTCAAACTGACCGAGATCAATGGCGACTCGGCAGTGCTGGCGGCGGCCACCGGATTCCTTGCGGATTGGGTCGAGCGCAACTATGGCCGGCAATTGTTGCGGTTCCTGCAGAAACAGCGACCGAAGATCAAGCGGGTCAGGTTCACGATCGAGCCGGGTCTTGGCGGCGACCCGGACATTGCGGCGCCCAATGGCCGCGACCGGGCCTCCAAACCTGGCGGGAGGAACGGCAGCAATCCTGCCGACGAGGCGAGCCTGCAGTCCGCCCCCCTGGATCCGCGGTTCACGTTCAACAGCTTCGTCGTCGGCAAGCCGAACGAACTTGCCCATGCAGCGGCCCGACGTGTAGCCGAGAGCGCGGATGCCTCGTTCAACCCGGTGTTCCTCTATGGCGGGGTGGGCCTCGGCAAGACGCACCTAATGCACGCGATCGGCTGGCATCTGAAGCAAACGCGGCCCAATTGCCGGGTTCTCTATCTCTCGGCCGAATACTTCATGTATCGCTTCGTCCAGGCACTTCGCTACCGGGACACGTTGACCTTCAAACAGCAGTTCCGCTCGGTCGATGTTCTGATGGTCGACGATGTGCAATTCATCGCCGGGAAGGAATCGACCCAGGAAGAGTTCTTCCACACCTTCAACGCGCTGATCGACCAGAAGAAGCAGATCGTGATCTCGGGCGACCGCAGCCCCGAGCGGATCGATGGCCTGGAAGAGCGTATCTGCTCGCGCCTGCAATGGGGCCTGGTGGTCGACATCCACCCCACCGACTACGAGCTGCGTCTGGGCATTCTGCAATCCAAGGCCGAAGCGATCGCCGCCGCGAATCCGAATTTCGAGATGGACCCGAAGGTGCTGGAATTCCTGGCACACCGGATCAGTTCGAATGTGCGTGTTCTTGAAGGTGCGCTGACCCGGCTCTTTGCGTTTGCCTCGCTGATCGGGCGGCGCATCACAATGGACATGACCCAGGAATGTCTGGCCGACCTGTTGCGCACCGCCGACCGCAAGGTCACGATCGAGGAGATCAAGCGCAAGGTATCCGACCACTACAATCTGCGCATGTCGGACCTAACCTCGGCCAGGCGTGCCCGCGCGGTGGCTCGGCCCCGGCAGGTGGCGATGTTCTTGGCAAAGTCGTTGACCTCGAAATCCTTGCCCGAGATCGGGCGCGGTTTCGGCGGCCGCGACCACACAACGGTGATCCATGCGGTGAACAAGATCAGCCAGTTGCGCGAGACCGACAGCCAATTGGCCGACGATATCGAGTTGCTGCGGCGTATGTTGGAGGGGTAGCCCTCTCCAACCCCCGCATCTTGTGTGATTCGTGATTGAATCGCCCTTTAGAATTGCTAGTCTGATTCTCCGGTTGGTTCCCATCCGGGGGCCGCTCGGGTGCGGACGGGCTAGGGGGTTAGGCAGGCGATGAAGGTCACGATCGAGAGGGCTGCGCTGTTGAAGGCGATGAGCCGCGCGCAGGGTGTGGTGGAGCGTAAGAACACCATCCCGATCCTCGCCAATGTGCTGATCGAGGCGGAATCCGACCGCGTGGGCCTGCGCGCCACCGACCTGGACATCGAGATCATCGAACAGATCTCTGCGAATGCCGAGCGTCCGGGCGCGGTTACGGTCGCTGCGCATCTGCTGCACGAGATCGTGCGCAAACTGCCCGATGGCGCGCAATTGGAGCTCTCGTCCGACGAGGCGACCGGTCGGCTCGACGTCGTGGCGGGACGTTCGCGCTTTTCGCTGGCGACCCTGCCGCGCGAGGACTTCCCAGTTATGGCGTCCAGCGAATACACCTGCTCGTATTCGGCGCCCGCACCGGTGTTGCGGCGCCTTTTCGACAAGTCGAAATTCGCCGTCTCGACCGAAGAGACACGCTATTACCTGAATGGCGTTTTCCTGCATGTGTCCGAGGACAACGGCAAACAGGTACTCCGCGCCGTGGCGACAGATGGCCACCGGCTGGCCAGGATCGATGCGGACCTGCCCACGGGCGCCGAGGCTGCGCCTGGCGTGATTGTGCCCCGCAAGACCGTGGGCGAGCTGCGCAAATTGCTCGAGGATGACGAGGCCGAAATCGCCATTTCGGTCAGCGAGACCAAGATCCGGTTCTCGGTCGACGGGCTGGTCCTGACTTCGAAGGTGATCGACGGCGCATTCCCGGACTACACCCGGGTGATCCCCACGGGCAATACAAAGCGCATGGAGGTGGACGCGGCAGATTTCGCCGCTGCGGTCGATCGCGTGGCCACGGTCAGCCAGGAACGCTCGCGTGCGGTCAAGTTGGCGATGGAACAGGACAAGCTGTCGCTGTCGGTCAATAGCCCCGATGCGGGCAGCGCCACCGAGGAACTGGTCGTCGCCTATCCGGATGAGGCGATGGAGATCGGCTTCAACGCCAAATACCTGCTCGAGATCGCGAGCCAGGTGGATCGAGAGAACGCGGTCTTCCTGTTCAACGACCCGGGCGACCCCACGCTGGTGCGCGAGGGCGACGATGCCACCGCGGTCTATGTGGTGATGCCGATGCGGGTCTGAACCCGCCTTGCACTGAACGGGCCGCATGACCGATGCCCCGGCCCCTGAGCAGGGGCCTCGAAGGGCTTCGAGGTGCGGGAGCCATCGAGGTCCCGGGCCAAGCCCGGGACAAGAAAGAATGCGCTACCCGGAGCGCCTCACCCGCCACGCGCTCCTTGCGCCAGGGATCTCACGAAACCCAAGACCTCTACCGGGCTATCGCCCCGGCCGATGCGATCGACGATGGCGGATCCGACAACCACGCCGTCGGCAACGCTTGCGATGGCCGCAACGTTCTCAGGCGTTTTCACGCCGAAACCCACGCAGATCGGCAGATCGGTCGCCGCCTTGATCCGTGCCACCTCCGGCGCCACCGTATCGGCCTGAGCCGCCTCGGCACCGGTGATGCCGGTGATCGAGACGTAGTAGACAAACCCGCTGGTGTTCGTCAGCACCGCAGGCAGGCGATTCTCATCGGTCGTCGGCGTCGCCAGCCGGATGAAGTGCAGTCCGGCGGCGTTCGCTGGAATGCATAGCTCGTCATCCTCCTCGGGAGGCAGGTCGACAACGATCAAGCCATCGATCCCCGCGTCCTTCGCTGCCGCCAGGAAAGCATCGACGCCCATCGAGTAGATTGGGTTGTAATAGCCCATCAGGATGATCGGGGTCTCGCCGTCGCCCTCGCGGAAGGCGCGGACCATGGCCAGCGTCTTTTGCATCGTCTGGCCAGCAGCCAATGCGCGCTGACCCGCCAACTGGATCGACGGGCCGTCCGCCATCGGATCGGTAAACGGCATGCCGATCTCGATCACGTCGACGCCCGCGCCCGGAAGACCGCACAGAATGTCCAGCGAGGTATCGTAATCCGGATCGCCGGCCGTGACGAAGGTCACGAAGGCGGCGCGGCCCTCGGCCTTCAGGCTGGCGAAACGGGCGTCGATGCGGGACATGATGCCTCCCCTAATTGCCGGACTGCTGGGGCAGTCCCGGCTCAGTCGTCATCCTTGCGGAAATACTTCTTGTCGCGGGGCTTGCCGTCCCAACCGGTCTTTCGCGGCGGCCGGTCGTCATCGCGGTCACGGCCTTTGTAGCCGCCGCGATCGTCCCGGCCCCGATCATCCCTGCGACCCTTGAAGCCGCCGTCTCGGTCGCCGCCGCCTCTCGGGCCGCCGCGACCACCGCCACGGTCGTCCTCGCGGTGCTCCCACTTGTTCAGTAGCGCCGGGGCGAAGTTGTCGCGCCCGACCTGGCCCTCGTTGCACCAGACGGTCGAGATCATGTCCTCGTCGGCGGCCTCGACGCACATGCGCATCGAGCCGGACTTCAGGACCACCAGATCCCCGATATTGAACTTTGCCACTTGGCGCTTCCTCTACATCTCGGCGCCCAGCGCCTCGGCCACGGTGAAAATATCCTTGTCGCCCCGGCCGCACATGTTCATGACCAGCAGATGGTCGGCGGGCAGCGTGGGCGCGAGCTTCGCCACATGGGCCAAAGCATGGCAGGGTTCAAGGGCCGGAATGATACCTTCGGTGCGGCATGAGAGCCCGAACGCATCCAGCGCCTCGCTGTCGGTGACCGAAACGTATTCGACCCGTCCCATGTCGTGCAGCCAGGAATGTTCGGGCCCGATGCCCGGATAGTCGAGCCCGGCCGAGATCGAATGGCCTTCCAGGATCTGCCCGTCATCATCCTGCAGCAGATAGGTGCGATTGCCGTGCAGCACGCCAGGCCGCCCGCCGGTCAGGCTGGCCGCGTGTTCCATCCGCTCGTCGACCCCATGGCCGCCCGCCTCGACCCCAATGATCCGCACATCGCGGTCGTCGAGGAAGGGGTGGAACAATCCCATGGCGTTGGAACCGCCGCCGATACAGGCGATCAGGCTGTCGGGCAGGCGCCCCTCAGCCTCCATCATCTGCTCGCGGGTCTCGCGCCCGATGATCGACTGAAAGTCGCGCACCATCGCCGGGTAGGGGTGCGGGCCCGCCACTGTGCCGATGCAGTAAAAGGTATCGCGCACATTGGTCACCCAATCGCGCAAAGCCTCGTTCATCGCATCCTTCAACGTCGCCCGGCCGGAGGTGACCGGCACCACTTTCGCCCCCAGTAGCTTCATCCGGAACACGTTGGGCTTCTGACGTTCCACATCGGTCTCGCCCATGAAGACCACGCAATCCAGCCCATAGCGTGCGCAGACTGTGGCGGTGGCCACTCCGTGCTGACCGGCGCCCGTCTCGGCGATGATCCGCTTCTTGCCCATGCGGCGCGCCATCAGGATCTGGCCCAGCACGTTGTTGATCTTGTGCGCGCCGGTGTGGTTCAGCTCGTCGCGTTTGAAGTAGATCTTGGCGCCACCGAGCTCGTCGGTCAGCCGCTCAGCGAAATACAAGGGCGAGGGCCGGCCCACATAGTGTTTCCACATATGCTCCATCTCGGCCCAGAATTCGGGGTCGGTCTTCGCCTTCTCGTATTCGCCCTCGAGCTCCAGGATCAGCGGCATCAGCGTCTCGGAGACGAAGCGCCCGCCGAAATCGCCGAACCGCCCGCGCTCGTCCGGGCCAGCGCGGAATGTGTTTACAGTGTCCTCGGGCATCGGCCGCTCCATCGGTCAGTCGAGGGAGCGTTTATCGCCAACCGGGGGCGGGGTAAAGGCGATCCGGGATCCGGTATGGGCTAGATTGCGCGTTTCATGCCCCAGTGGGACGCCTCGAAGCCCAGTCGCTCGTAGAAGCGCAGCGCATCATCGCGGCTCCGGTCTGTGGTCAATTGCACCAGGGCGCACCCGGCGTCACGGGCGCGGTGGAAGGCCGCCTGGAACAGCGCCTCGCCAATCCGTTTGCCGCGGTGATCCGCGTGGACCCTCACGCCCTCGATCTGGGCGCGCGCGGCGCCCGTGCGCGAAAGTCCATGGATCACCGTGATCTGCAGGCACCCGATCACCGTTCCCGCTTCCTCGGCCACCAGGTAGAGATTGCCGGGCTGCGCCGCCATGGCGTCGAAGGCCGCGTCATAGGCCGGGTCCCCCGGCGTCTCGCGGCCCCGGCCGAGGCCGTCATCGGACAGCAGCGCAACGATTGCATCGATATCAGCTCGGGTCGCTTCGCGGATACGCATCAGGCGACAGGCTCTGTTTCCCGAACGGCGCGGATGAACTGGGTGATCAAGCCCAAGTCCTTCACCCCCGGCGCGCTCTCGACACCCGAGGAGACATCGAATTGGGTGGCGCCGGTCAGGCGCGCCGCCTCGGCGACCGTCTCGGGCCGCAAGCCGCCAGCCAGCATCCAGGGCCGCACCCAGGCGCGTCCGGCGATTAGGCGCCAGTCGAAAGTCAGCGCATTGCCGCCCGGCAGGTAACTGGGGTCGTCCGGCGGTTTGGCATCGATCAAGAGTTGATCGGCGACCGCCTCGTAGGCCGAGATTTGGTCCACATCGTCCGCAGTTGCGACGCCGATCACTTTCATGACCGGCAGGCCGTAGCGGCTGCGGATCTCGCTTACCCGCGTGGGCGTCTCGCGGCCGTGGACTTGCAGCATCTCGACCGGCACCTGGGCGGTGAGCCTATCAAGGAACGCGTCGTCCGCATCCACGGTCAGTGCCACTTTGACTGGCCCCGAAGGCGCGCTAGCGGCCAACTTTGCCGCAGAATCTAGGCTCAGCGCCCGTGGCGAGCGGGGATAAAAGACAAAGCCCAGGTAATCGGCGCCTTCGCGTGCCGCATGGGCCACCGCCTCGGCGGTAGTCAATCCGCAGATTTTGACTTTCATCGACGCCTCACAACGCCCCAGCAGCGTTAGACTGCCGGGATGTTCGGCAGGTCGTTCGCGTCAGCGCCCAGCTTCGAGCGCAGGCGCGAGATTTCCTGGCGCAGCGCCACGATCTCGCGCCGCTTCTCGTCCGCCGTGCGCCGGTGCTTGTATTCGCGCAGCCACTCGATCACCAGGCCGACGACGATTCCCACAAGGACCGCCGCCAGGATTACCACCGCCAGCGGAATGCCCTTGATGCTGTAGACGTCCCCGAACAGCGGCACCGGCACCAGGTAGAGATCGACCGACGCCATGTTGGCCACGCCCACGAGGATCAGCGCCGCCGCGATCAGGCCCAATATGGCCATCTTGATGGTTTGCATGCGTTTTCGTTCCCTTGTCGACCTGTTCACTGGCCGACCCGTTCTTTGACCGATCCGTTCCGTGGCCGAACGGTCAGCCGCGACCGTTCATGCGCTCACGCAATTCCTTACCGGCCTTGAAGAAGGGCACCGCCTTTTCGGGCACCGGCACCGATTCGCCTGTGCGCGGGTTGCGGCCCATCCGGGCATCGCGGTTCTTCACCGAAAACGCGCCGAACCCACGCAACTCGACCCGGTCGCCCCGGGCCAGTGCCGCGGTGATCTCTTCGAAGAGCGTTGATACAATACGCTCGACATCCCGCTGATACAAATGGGGGTTGTCTTCAGCAATCTGCTGGATCAATTCCGACTTTATCATTCCATCCCCCGGTCGATCCTGTTGTTGTGATTCTTGAGAGTCCCTGTTCAAACCACAAAGCTGTCACGCGACATCGCCCTGCGTCAACGCCGCAGAGGCCTCTTCCCATTGGATAATAACATATAAATGGACTGCACGGGAGAGAATCGGCCGCAATCCGGCGCCGCTCGCGCGACTCACAGGGTGCTGCCCCGCGACTCACGGGGCACCGAGCGGGGGGTCAGCGAATCGGTCTCTCCAAAAAGCAGAACGGCGCCGCTTCCGGCGCCGTCCGCAATCAGCAACGGTCTCAACCGCGTCGCGAGGCGGTTCAGTCGTCCTCTTGCTGCTTCAGAGCGGCGCCCAAGATGTCGCCCAGCGAAGCGCCCGAGTCGGACGAGCCGTACTGTTGGACCGCCTCTTTTTCATCGGCAATCTCGCGCGCCTTGATCGAGAACGTCATCTTGCGCGACTGCTTGTCGATATTGGTGATCTTGGCGTCGACTCGGTCGCCGACCGAGAAGCGCTCCGGCCGTTGTTCGGCGCGGTCGCGGCTGAGGTCCGAGCGCCGGATGAAGCCTTTCATCCCGTCGTATTCGACTTCGATGCCACCATCCTCGATCGAGGTGATCGCCACGGTCACCACCTGACCACGCTTGACCCCCTCGGTCGCGCTGGCGAACGGATCGCCCTCCAGCTGTTTGATCCCCAGCGAGATCCGCTCTTTCTCGGTGTCGACGTCCAGGACGACTGCCTTGACCAGGTCGCCCTTGTTGAACTCCTGGATCGCCTCCTCGCCCGAGCGGTCCCACGAGATATCCGACAAGTGCACCATTCCGTCGATGTCACCTTCCAGGCCGACGAAAAGACCGAACTCGGTGATGTTCTTGACCTCGCCTTCGATCTCGGTGCCGCTGGGGAAGTGCTCGGAAAAGCTGTCCCAAGGGTTCGAGATGCACTGCTTGAGGCCCAGGCTGACCCGCCGCTTTGTCGGGTCGACATCCAGTACCATGACCTCGACCTCCTGGCTGGTCGAAACGATCTTGCCGGGATGGACGTTCTTCTTGGTCCAGGACATCTCCGAGACATGGACCAGGCCTTCGACGCCCGGTTCCAGTTCGACGAAGGCACCATAGTCGGTGATGTTGGTGACCCTGCCGGTGAACTTGGCGCTCAGCGGGTATTTCGCCTCGACGCTCTCCCACGGATCCGCCATCAGCTGCTTCATGCCAAGCGAGATGCGCTGGGTCTCTTTGTTGACCCGGATTACCTGCACCTTGATGGTCTCGCCGATATTGACGATCTCCGAGGGGTGGTTGACCCGGCGCCAGGCCATGTCGGTGACGTGGAGCAATCCGTCTACGCCGCCCAGATCGACGAAGGCGCCGTAGTCGGTGACGTTCTTGACCACGCCGTCGATCACATCGCCCTCATTCAACTTGCCGACGATCTCGGCGCGCTGCTCGGCGCGGCTTTCTTCCAGCACGGCACGGCGCGAGACGACGATGTTGCCGCGGCGACGGTCCATTTTCAGGATCTGGAAGGGTTGCGGCACGCCCATCAGGGGGCCTACGTCACGGACCGGGCGCACATCGATCTGGCTGCCGGGCAAGAAGGCCACGGCACCGCCCAGATCGACGGTGAACCCGCCCTTGACCCGGCCGAAGATCGCGCCCTCGACCCGCTCTTCCTTGTCGTTGGCTTTCTCCAGCCGGTCCCAAGCCTCTTCGCGGCAGGCTTTCTCACGGCTGATCGCGGCTTCGCCACGGGCATTCTCGACCCGGTCGAGGAACACCTCGACGGTGTCGCCTACGCCGATCTCGGCGGGCTTGCCCGGGGCTGCGAATTCCTTGAGGTCGACGCGGCCTTCCACCTTGAAGCCAACGTCGATGATCGCCTGGCCGTTCTCGACGGCGATCACTTTTCCTTTGACGACGGTCCCCTCTTCCGGGGTCTCGCGCTCGAGGCTCTCGTTCAAGAGGGTCTCGAATTCCTCCATAGAGGCATGGGCGGACATATATGCAGTCTCCTATCGGTTCTTTGTCAGGCCGGCCGGTTGGCTCCGGCGGTCTTTCAGCTCGGTTTCGGCTGCGCAAACAAAAAGAACACCGTCCCGGGGCTTTATGCCTTCGCCCGGTCAAGTGCCTGCTCGATGATCTGCGTCGCCTTGTCGACGGCCGCGTCTATAGACAATTCGGTCGTGTCGAGCAAGTGGGCGTCTTCAGCGCGCCGCATGGGCGAAGTGGCGCGTTGGGAATCGCGCGCATCGCGGGCCTCGATATCGGCCAGAACCCGCTCGAACGTGGTGTCTTCGCCGCGCTGGGTCAATTCGGCCAGGCGGCGGCGAGCCCGGGTCGCGTCATCGGCCACCACGAACAACTTTACCTCAGCGTCCGGGCAGATCACGGTGCCGATATCGCGCCCATCCAACACCGCGCCGCCCTCGCGTGCCGCGAACCTGCGCTGGAACTCGCGCAACTCGGCCCTGACCTCCGGCATCGCTGCGACACGCGAAGCGGACCGCGCTGCCAGCGCGCCGCGCAGTGCCTTGTTCCCAAGATCCTCCAGGGACAGTTCGCTGGCGATCAGGACGGCCAATCCCTCGTCCACGACACCGCGGCCCTGGGCCAGCGCCTTGACCCCGATCGCGCGGTAGAGAAGGCCGGTATCAAGATGGGCAAACCCAAAACGCTCGGCCACCGCCCGGGCGATGGTGCCCTTGCCCGCCGCCGCTGGTCCGTCGATGGCGACGACGAATTGCATCAGCCGTTGTCCCTGGTGATCGCTGCGCCAAGCCCAGCCATCAATTCAAGAAAGTCTGGGAAGCTGGTTTCGATCGCCGCCGTGTCGTCGACCTTGACAGGCTTCGCCGTGCCCAATCCAAGGCACAGGAACGACATGGCGATGCGGTGGTCCAGATGGGTTGCGACCGTGCCGCCGCCTGGGACCTGCCCGCCCCGGCCATGGACGATCATGCCGTCCTCCTCCTCGGTCACCTCGACGCCGTTGGCGCGCAATCCCGCCGCCGTCGCCGCGATCCGGTCGGATTCCTTGACCCGCAGCTCGCCAATGCCGCGCATCACCGTGTCGCCCTCAGCAAAGGCCGCCAGCACCGCCAGGATCGGGTATTCGTCGATCATGCTCGCCGCGCGCCCAGGCGGCACTTCGACGCCCTTGAGCGCGCCGTGGTGCACCCGCAGGTCGGCGACCGGTTCGCCGCCTTCTTCGCGCGGGTTCAAACGCTCGATATCCGCGCCCATCTCGCTCAGCGTCTCGTAGAACCCGGCCCGGGTCGGGTTGAGCGAAATGTTCGGCACAGTTATCTCGGACCCCTCGGCGATCAGCGCCGCGGCGACCGGGAACGCCGCCGAGGAAGGGTCTCGCGGCACGGCGATCTGGCATGGCACCAGTTCCGGCAGGCCCGCCAGCCGAATTGCCCGTCCTTCAGGCAAATCCTCGACGGTCACGTTAGCGCCGAAACCGCGCAGCATCCGCTCGGTATGATCCCGGGTGGCGGCCGGCTCGGTTACCACGGTCTCGCCGGGCGCATTCAGTCCGGCCAGCAGCATTGCCGATTTCACCTGCGCCGAGGCCATGGGCAGCGCGTAATCCACCGGCACCGGATCCATCGCGCCGGTCAGGGTTAGCGGCAGCAAGCCGCCCCGCCGTCCCGCGTGCTGGGCACCGAAGAGCCGCAGTGGATCGAGGATCCGGCCCATGGGCCGGTGCCTCAGCGAGGCGTCACCAGTGAAGGTCGCGCTGATCGGCGTGGTGGCCATCATCCCCATGATCAACCTGACACCGGTGCCGGAATTCCCGCAATCGATCACGTCTTCAGGTTCGCCCAGACCGCCGACGCCGACCCCGTGGATCGACCAGGTTCCATCGCCGCCCCGGGTCACTTCCGCCCCGAAGGCGCGCATGGCCTCGGCGGTCGCCAGCACGTCCTCACCCTCCAGCAATCCGGTGACCCGGGTCTCGCCGACCGTCAGCGCGCCCAGGATTAGGGCGCGGTGCGAGACCGATTTGTCGCCCGGGACAACGGCGATGCCCGAGAGGCCGGCTCCGCGGCGTGCGCTCGCCGGTCTCGGCCGCGCGCTATCGTTCGAGGAGTCGGGCATGGGCAATAGGCTCCGGTGCGGTCGCGGATCGGCATAAGGATCGCCGGCATATAGCGTTATCTTGGAGGGTTGGTCCAGCCGGCCGCGTTCGTCGGGGCCTCAAAACGCGTAAGGCGCCGGCCTCTCGGCCGGCGCCATTACGCGACACAGACAGCACTGGGATCGTGTTGCTTCATCCAACTCGATTTGGCACACGCCAGAAAACGCAAACGATACACTTGGTGCAGACCCGTCTGGGTCCTTGTCGATTATCATGCACAAAGAAAATGGCGTGGATTTGGCCGAAGTTGTCTTTCGAGCGCCCAAATGTCTAATAGAAATCAGGTTTTTCGCCTGAAGCTTAGATAGTAGGGCGCCCGGCCAGCGGCCAGCGCCTTGGCCTCGTAACGTGTGCCCGGCCAGCCCGGCCAGGGTGCGCGCCAGTCGCCGCAGGATTCTGCCGTCCACTCGAAATTTTGGTTTCTTTCCAAGACTTCCAGGGTGTGCCTGGCATAGTCGCCAATATCAGTCGCAACCCTAAGCATAGCCCCAGGCGCCATCGCGCGCGCCAGTGGATCGATGTTCTCCGGGTTCACAAAACGGCGCTTCTGGTGGCGTTTCTTGGGCCACGGGTCCGGATAAAGCAGAAAGACTTGGCCAATAGAGTGTGGCGGCAATACGTCCAGCAGGTCGCGCGCGTCGCCTGGGTGAATCGCCAGATTCGCCACGCCCGAGCGATTGATTCCCGATAGCAGCATGGCGACGCCGTTGATGAAGGCCTCGCAGCCGATGATGCCCACATCCGGGTTCTGAGCGGCCAGACTCAGCATGTGCTCGCCGCCGCCAAAGCCGATTTCCAGCCAGATCTCACGTGCATTTGGGAAGAGCGCGCCAAGGTCAATCGGGCGGCGCTCGGAATTTTCCTCCCAAGTTACGCCCTTGGGCGCCAGCGCCTCGAGCCGTGTGGCCAGAAGGTCTTTCTGACCCTTTCGCAGCTTCTTGCCGTGGCGGCGGCCGTAAAAGTTGCGGCGGGGTGCCGCCCCGCGTGGTGGGGTCGATTGGGTCTCGTCGTCACGATTGCTCATCGGAAAGCCGCTTTACCACCCGTGCGGTGGCGATCTCCAGCCCGCCGCGGGTTTTCCAAGTTGCTTGCTCGGCCAGCTGATAGCCGTGCGCCCAGCTCGCGCATTCCTCGCGCGTATAGTTATGGCCTGCCAGCGCCATGATTGCGCGGCGATGCAGCATCTCCAGCGCCACGCCGTCGCTTGGCCGGAACGGGCGGATCGAGAAGATGAGTGACGGTCTTTCGGGCCGGGTCATGTCTCCCTCCGTGCGGGGCGCGCTCCGCCCCGGCGAGGGAAAACTCCAAATTGCGTTAAACCGCTGCCTTCAGTGCGTCGACAAGGTCGATCCGCTCCCACGAGAAGCCACCGTCCGCCTCGGGCTCTCGCCCGAAATGGCCATAGGCCGCCGAGCGGCGATAGATCGCCCGGTTCAGCCCCAACTGCGTGCGGATGCCGCGCGGCGTCAGGCTGATCGTTTCGCGGATCGCCCTCTCGATCTCTTCATCGGCGATCTTGCCCGTGCCGTAGCTGTCCACGTAGACCGACAGCGGCTCGGCCACACCGATCGCGTAGGCGAGCTGCAGGCAGCAGCGATCCGCCAGGCCGGCCGCAACCACGTTCTTGGCCACATAGCGCGCGGCATAAGCCGCCGAGCGGTCGACCTTGGTCGGGTCCTTGCCGGAAAAGGCGCCGCCGCCATGCGGCGCGGCGCCGCCATAGGTGTCAACGATGATCTTGCGCCCGGTCAGGCCCGCGTCGCCGTCCGGCCCGCCAATCACGAAACGCCCCGTCGGGTTTACATGCCAAATCGTTTCGGCATCGACGAAGCCGTCGGGCATCGCCGCCAGCACGTAGGGCTCGACCAGCTTGCGTACGTCGCCCGATTCCAGCCCGGCCGCGTGCTGGGTCGAAACCACGATCGTATGCGCCCGCGTTGGCTTGCCGTCGCGGTAGTCCACGGTGACCTGGCTTTTCGAATCCGGTCCGAATTCCGGTGCCTCTCCCGCATGGCGCGCTTCGGCCATCAGGCGCAGAATCCGGTGCGAATAGACGATCGGCGCCGGCATCAGTTCCGGGGTCTCGTTCGTCGCATAGCCGAACATTATCCCCTGGTCGCCTGCGCCCTCGTCCTTGTTGTCCGCGGCATCGACCCCCTGCGCGATATCTGCCGATTGCTGGTGCACATAGCACTCGATATCGCAGGAATCCCAATGGAAGCCCTTCTGCTCGTAGCCGATATCGCGAATCGTCTGCCGCGCGACATCGACGATCTCGTCCTGGCGCACGTCCGAGCGCACCTCGCCCATCAGCACCACCTTATTCGTGGTGGCGGCGGTCTCGCAGGCGACCCGGGCCTCGGGGTCGCGGCCGATCATCAGGTCGACGACCGCGTCCGAAATTTGGTCGCAAACCTTATCGGGGTGACCCTCCGACACTGACTCGGAGGTGAAGAGGTAATTCTGACGGGACATATACGCCTCTTAACTTATCTGCCGGATTGGAGCGGGAACGCTCCCGAGGGAGCCCGGGGAAACACCCCATGACCGCAAGCGGTGTTCCTTTGACATGGCGGGGCGGCCGCGGTCAACCGGCTTCCGGCGATCGCGGCCTAAGTCGGGTCGAGGCGAAGATAATCAGCAACACCAGCGCCATGGCAGGTATTTCTCCGAAACGAAAATAGATCGTCGGAGGGTTCGGCGCTGGCAACGGGGCGTCGATGAAGCCGTCCGTTCCGAGCGGGATTTTCTTGAGAATCCGTCCCCGCGGATCGATCACCGCCGAAATTCCGGTATTCGCGGCCCGCACCACGGGCAGGCCCTGCTCGATCGCCCGGATTCGCGCCTGGGCCAGATGCTGCTGCGGCCCGCCGTAGCTGCCGAACCAGGCATCGTTGGTCACCTGCAATAGCCATGCCGGGCGCTGGTCGCCAGAAACCCCGCTGGGCACGACCTCGTCCGGAAAGATCATCTCGTAGCAGATCAGCGGCGAGAAAAGCGGCAGCCCGGGTACGTCCAGGACCTGGGGTCCGGGTCCGGCGCTGAACCGGCCATGGCGGGCAAGTTGGCGCAGGCCGATCGCGCGCAAGAGATCGGGGAGGGGCAAGTATTCGCCGAACGGCACCAGGTGGTGCTTGTCATAGCGGGGACCAAGCTCGCCGTTGCGAAGGATCGTGGTCAGCGAGTTGAACCACTGCTCGCGCCCATCGCGCTCGAGCCCATGCAGCGCCCCCAGAAGGACCGGGACACCGTTCGCCGCCTGGGCAATCTCGGCCCGGTGGTCAGGCCGGTAGGCCGGCAGGAACGCAACCGCCGTCTCAGGCCAGATGACTGCGGCAGGCGTTCCAACCGCCGGATCCGCCGGTGCCGCCGTCGCATCGAGCAGCCGGGCATAAAAACGCGGTGCGTGCTCGGGGCTCCACTTCACCTTTTGCTCGGCGTTCGGCTGGACGATGCGCAGGACCGGGCCATCGGCGGCGCCCTGCCGGTCCAGCGCCGTCTGGCCTGCCTGCCACAAAAGCACCATTGCCAGGACCGGAATTGCCGTTGCCGCGATCCGGCGCTCCACCAGGGCCGTCAGCGCCAGGCCAGTTGCGACCAGAGTGATCAGTGTCATCCCGAACGGACCGGCCCATGCCGCAGCCTGCATCACCGGGGTCTCGACCCAAACATAGCCGGGCAGGGCCCACGGAAATCCGGTCAGCACGTTCGACCTGGCGTATTCTACGAAGGTCAGACACGCGGCGAGCGTCAGCACGCGCCACCAGCGGCCTCGCGGCCAGACCCGCCGCGCCAATGCAAATGCGCCGGCCCAGAAGAATCCCAGAAATGCGGGCAGCAACGTGACCGCAAACGGCATCAGCCAGGCGAATTTCTCCGCATCCACCAGGAAGGCATGGCCAATCCAATAGAGCCCGGTGACGAAGTAGCCGAAGCCGGCACCCCAACCGGCCAGAGCCGCCGCGCGCGGGCCCGGCGCCGCGTCCACCAACCAGACGAGGACCGGCACGGCAAGAAAAAGCGCCCAGGGCACCGAAACCGGCGGCTGACCCAGGGTCATGGCGGCACCAGCCAAGATCGCAATGCCCAAGCGCAGCCACGCGCGCTGTACAGCGAGCCATGTCACCAGTCTGAATGTTTTCGGCGCGACGCCATCGGCCAAGTGATCCATCCGGCGCCTCCGTGGCGTGCGTGCTTTGGCGGCCTATTCCGCGGCTTCGCAGGGCGTGCGGCTATGCCCGGCGCCGTTCAGCCGCATTCGCAGCCGCTTGATCCGGCGCGGGTCCGCATCGACGATCTCGAACTCGTAGCCGCCCGGATGCGCGATCACCTCGCCGCGCATCGGCACCCGCCCGGTCAGCATGAAAACCAGGCCACCGAACGTGTCGATGTCCTCTTCCCATTCCTGCAGCAACAGGTGGACGCCCTCGGCCTGTTCAAACTCGCGGATATCGGCGCGGGCGTTGATCACGAAGGTTCCCGGTGCTTCCTCGGACCACTGCTCGTCCTCGGTGCTGTCGTGCTCGTCCTCGATATCGCCGACGATCTGCTCGACCAGGTCTTCGATGGTGACCAATCCGTCGACCCCGCCGAATTCATCGATCACCAGCGCCATGTGAATGCGCGCCGCCTGCATCCGCTGCAAGAGCGAGGCGATCCGCATCGAGGGCGGCACGAACAAGGCCTTGCGGATGTGGTCAGATAGCCGGAACTTCTTTGCCGCCTGCGCGGTGCCCACGCCCAGCGCCAGGGCGATGTCCTTCAGGTGGATGAACCCGATCGGGTCGTCCAGCGTCTCGCGGTAGACCGGTAAACGCGACAATGAAGCATGCTCGAAGGCAGCGATCAAGTCGGCGATCGGTGCGTCGTCGGCGACGGCGACGATGTCGGCGCGGGGGGTCATCACATCCTCGACCCGGCGCTCGCGCAATCGCAGGATGTTCAACACCATGGCCAGCTCGGCCGGCGTCGTTTCGCTGAACGCTGGGCCAAGCTGCTCGACCAGATCTTCATCCGTCGCTTCGGATCCGGCGCCTCCGGCCGGATTCCATTGGAACAATCGTGTCAGGAAAGATCGGCTAGGTTGACTGTCGTCGCCGTCACCATCGGCCTTTCCGTTGGATGCGCCCTCGTCCGATTCAGGTGAACCGGCGGGCGTCTGACTTGGTCCGTCTTCCATCGCTCTCAATTCACGGGGCCGCTGTGCGCCCCGGGTCGCCTCGCAAATATGGATCGGGGACCCCGATACGCGCCAGCGCCTCGCCCTCGATCCGCTCCATCGTCTCCGCGTCTTTGTCGATTCGGTGATCGAACCCCAGAAGATGCAGACACCCATGTAAGATCAGATGAATGACGTGATCTTTCAAGGGAATTGCAGCGTTCTTTGCCTCGGCCTCGATGGTTTGCAGCGCCAATGCAACATCGCCAAGCGGGCATCTGACACCGAAATCCGGCCGAGGTGGCGGTTCAGGCAAGGCGCCCGGGTGTTCGCGCGTCAGATCGAAGGCGGGCCACGAGAGAACATTGGTGGCTGGTGATTTGCCGCGGAATTCCCGGTTCAGGCGAGCGATCTCGGCGTCGTTCGTTGCCAGGATGCAGATCGACCAGTGCTCGGCCACAAGTCCCGCCGAATCAAGCGCCAGACGGGTGCCTTGATCGGCTAGGCCAGCCAGGTCCGGCAAGGCGGCTTTCCACCCCTCGTCGGCGACCACCAAATCGACAAGCCCGTCGTCCACGTTCAGGCCGGGGCCTCACCGTCATAGGCTTCGACGATCCGCGCGACCAGCGGGTGGCGCACAACGTCGGCGGCCGAGAATTGGACGAACCCGATCTCGCCAACCTTCTTGAGCACCCCCAATGCCTCGAGCAGGCCCGAGCCGGTGCCGCGCGGCAGGTCAATCTGGCTGGGATCGCCTGTGATCGCCATCCGGCTGCCCTCGCCCATGCGGGTCAGGAACATCTTCATCTGCATCTCGGTGCAGTTCTGCGCCTCGTCCAGCACCACGAAGGCATTGGCCAGTGTCCGGCCGCGCATAAAGGCCAGGGGCGCGACCTCGATCTTGCCCTCCTCCATCAGGCGCGTCAGCTGCTTGCCGGGGATCATGTCGCCAAGCGCGTCATATAGTGGGCGCAGGTATGGGTCGATCTTCTCCTTCAGGTCGCCCGGTAGGAAGCCGAGGCGCTCGCCCGCCTCGACCGCGGGGCGGCTAAGGATGATGCGGTCAACCTGGTTGTCGAAGAACATCGAGACCGCGGCCGCGACCGCCAAATAGGTCTTGCCGGTGCCCGCGGGCCCAACGCCGAAGACCATCTCGCGGCGGAAGAGCTCGGCCACATAGGCCTTCTGCGTCGCCGAGCGTGGCAGGATCGTGCGTTTGCGGGTCCGGATCTCCATCCGCCCGGCAGGGAACATGTCCAACTGTCCGCGCGGGTCCTGTTCGGCCCCGTCCCCCGCCTTGTCCCCCGCCTTGTCTCCTGGCAGGGCGCCCAGCCGGATCACCGCCTCGATGTCGCCGGGCTCAAGCGCCCCGCCATCGTCGAGCCGGTCATAAAGCGTTTCGAGCGCGGCCACCGCCCGCGCGCGCTGGTCGCCCGGTCCGTGCAGCGCCAATTTATTGCCCCGGCGCATGATCACCACCCCGAATCCCTGCTCCAACGCCGCCAGATTGCGGTCGAACTGGCCGCAAAGCTCAATCAGCAGGCGATTGTCGGGAAATTCGACAAGGGTTTCGTCCAGGGATTCGTTCGGGCCCTCGGGCATGGTCATGTCCTTGAGGCCCATTTTCCTTGGGGCTGGTTTTCCCACGTAAGGTCTGTGTCCCTTGCCATCCACACCCAGATATGGTGGCGCAGGTGGGCTGGGCGCGCAAGGGGAAAGCACGTCATCGGGCTGTCATGTGATGCGCGCGGTGGGGAGGGGTTCACCCCGCCAACACTGCAAACTGGCGGGATAAATCCCGTCCTACGCGGCGAGGACACCAGACAGGCTGTTCGCCGAGGCACGATCGATCGCCACATCGACGATCCGCCCGGTCAACCCCGGGGCACACACCAGGTGCACCGCTTGCAGGTAAGGCGAACGCCCGACCATCTGGCCCGGGTGGCGGCCGGGTTTCTCAATCAAGACCGGCAGGGTGCGGCCGATGCAGGCTTGCTGGAACGCCGTCTGCTGCTCGGTCAGCAATTCCTGGAGCCGCGCCAAGCGGTCGGCCTTCTGGTCCTCGGGCACCTGCTCGGCATCGGCCGCCGGCGTGCCGGGGCGCGGCGAATATTTGAAGGAATAGGCACTGGCGTAGCGGACCTCGCGCACCAACGCCATGGTCGCATCGAAGTCCGCCTCCGTTTCGCCCGGGAAGCCAGTGATGAAGTCGCCCGAGATCGCGATATCCGGCCGCGCTGCGCGGATGCGTTCGATCAGGCGGATATAGCTTTCGGCATCATGGCGCCGGTTCATGGCCCTCAGCACCCGGTCGGACCCGGCCTGGACCGGCAGATGCAGATACGGCATCAGCTTACCGATCTCGCCATGGGCGGCGATCAAATCCTCGGTCATATCGTTCGGATGCGAGGTGGTGTAGCGGATGCGCTCCAGCCCCTCGATCGCCGCCAGCTCACGGATCAGCCGCGCCAGGCCCCGATCGGCGCCATCAGGGACGGCTCCGTGATAGGCATTCACGTTCTGGCCCAGAAGCGTGATCTCGACCACGCCGCGCGCGACCAGGCCGCGCGCCTCGACCATCACCTTCTCGACCGGACGCGAGACCTCCGAGCCACGGGTATAGGGTACCACGCAGAAGGCGCAGAACTTGTCGCAACCCTCTTGGACGGTCAGGAAGGCGGCGGGCGCGCGCCGCGCTTTCGGCGCTTCGGGCAGGTGGTCGAATTTGTCCTCGGCGGGAAATTCGGTGTCGATCTGGGCGCCCTCGCCACCCCGTGCCCTGGCGACCATTCCAGGCAGCCGGTGATAGGCCTGTGGGCCGACCACCAGATCAACCATAGGCTGCCGGCTCAGGATCTCGCCACCCTCGGCCTGGGCGACGCATCCGGCGACCGCGACGGTCATCCGGCTGCCCGACGCGGCCTTTGCCTCGCTCAGCGGCTTCAGCCGCCCCAACTCCGAATAGACCTTCTCGGCCGCCTTCTCACGGATGTGGCAGGTGTTGAGGATGACCAGATCCGCATCCTCGGGCGCATCCGTCGGAACATAGCCATCGGCGGCAAGCGCGGACCCCATGCGCTCGCTGTCATAGACGTTCATCTGACAGCCATAGGTCTTGATGAACAGCTTCTTTGCTTCGCCCATCCGCTTGGCTCATCCCACAAAGGAAACGGCGCGCCCCCCATGCATGGGTGTGGCGCGCCGTTTCATTACCGTGCCGGGCGCCCCACCGCAACTCGCGCTTCCGCGACTTGCAACGGACCGGCGACGGTCCCCTCTATTTTTTCCGCGGCTTGCGCCCTAGTCCGATCTTCTTCGCCAGCTCCTGCCGTTTCTTGGCATAGCTAGGCGCGACCATCGGATAGTCGTGCGCCAAACTCCATTTCGCCCGGTAGTCCTCGGGCGTCATGTCATAGGCGGTCTTTAGATGGCGTTTCAGCATCTTCAGCTTCTTGCCGTCTTCAAGACAGATCAGGAAGTCATTGGTCAACGACTTCTTGATTGGGACCGCGGGTTTCAGTTCGACTTCCGGCTCGCTGGGCCCCACAGTGAGACCCGAAAGCGTGCCGAACACTGTCTCGATTAAACCAGACAATTCCGTGCTTGGAACAGCATTGTTCGAGACATGAGCGGCGACGATATCGGAAGTAAGTGCAAGGAGCTCGCCGTGTTCAGTTGCAGCTTCGGACATTTTTTTATCCTCGTTGGTCTTCACGCAAATTCGGCACCATCGCATTTACACAGAAGGCAGTAGACACATCCTGGCACCGAATTATGATTAGAAATATACTTCAAAAATTGGCGATGCAAATACTTAATAGGAGTTCAGTAAACAAAATCGCGAGTCAAAATCTGACTCTACATGCCATCAGTTTTTAACGATTTCAGAACTCCAACGCCGGACCGAACCCGCGATTCGGACCAGGGAGTCTTCAACTAGTTCCTTCGCAAGTAATCGCTCAGTATTGACAGGCTTGGGAAAATTCAGGTTTTGGGTCAATGCCTGCCGGAACCCGAAGCGCCGGTAATAGGGCTCGTCACCAACCAGCAGCACCCTTTGCCAGCCCAGCGAGCGGGCGCGGTCCAATGTATCCATCATTAAAAGACCGCCCAATCCCTCGCCCTGCCGGGTTGGGTGCACTGCGATTGGGCCCAGCAGCAAGGCAGGGCTACCGGCGTCGCCGATCCGCACCGGCCAGTAGCGGATTGCGGCCACCACCGCGTCGTACTCGTCCCGCACGATGGTCGACAGCTCGGCGATCGGATCCACCCCCTCGCGCAACTGGTACGAGCTCAATGCCGTGCGCCCTGGCGCGAAGGCGAGATCGTAGAGCATCTCGACCTCGAAGCTGTCGGTTGGCGTTTCGGGCAGGACACGGAACATCGGCGTGCGGCGCTCTCATCTCCGGTCCGTTCGGCATTTGCTTGCGCGGCGGACGGCGTTATCTGTTGGCGTCAGCCGTTAGCATGCGGCACTGGCCGGTTCCAGAGCCCCATCGGTTCCAGGGTCCGTCCAAGGCAGAGGGAGCGCCGCCACATGTTCTACCGTCCAAGCGAAGGTCATGGCTTGCCTCACGATCCGTTCAAGGCGCTGGTCGCGCCCAGGCCCATCGGCTGGGTCTCAACGCTGGACGATCAAAACCGCGCCAACCTGGCGCCTTATTCGTTCTTCAACGGTTGTGGCGACGCGCCGCCGCTGGTGATGTTCGCCCAGACCGGCCGCAAGAGCCGGCCCGAGGCGGTCAAGGACACAATCGCCAATGTGCGCGCCACAGGCGAGTTCGCCTGCAACATCGTTAGCGAGGCGCTGAAGGACGCGATGAATCTGTCGTCCGGCACCTATCAACCGGAGGTTGACGAGTTCGAGCTTGCCGGGCTGACCAAGACGCCGGGACGCGTCATCGCCGCGCCCCATGTGGGCGAGGCGCCTGCGGTGCTGGAATGCAGGGCGGTGACGATCGTCGACGACCTGCCCTCGTGGCGCGAGCATGCCTTCAATATCATCGTCATCGGCGAGATCGTCGGCGTCCATATCGACGACGCCTTTATTCGCGCGGATGGCCGGGTCGATGTTGAGGCATTCAAGCCGGTCGCGCGCATGGGTTACATGGACTACACGACCGTGACGGAAGTCTGGGAGATGCTGCGGCCGGATTAGGGGCCGGCCAGGGGGCGACGATGTCAGAGGCGAGGATCGGGGTCATCGGCGGCAGCGGGCTTTATGCCATCGATGGCCTGGAGGGCCAGGAATGGGTGACGGTCGATAGCCCCTGGGGGCTGCCATCCGACCAAATCCTGACAGGGCGGCTCGGCGGTGTGGGCGTTGCCTTCCTGCCCCGGCACGGGCGCGGGCATGCGCATAGCCCGACCTCGATCAACTACCGCGCCAATATCGACGCATTGAAGCGCCTGGGCGTCACCGACGTGATCTCGATCTCGGCCTGCGGCTCGTTTCGCGAGGAGATGGCGCCGGGCGATTTCGTGCTGATCGACCAATTCATCGACCGCACGGTCAACCGCGAGAAAACCTTTTTCGGAACTGGCTGCGTTGCCCATGTCTCGGTTGCCGAGCCGACCTGTGGCCGCCTTCGCACGGCGCTGGCAGGCGCCGCGGCGCAGGCCGGCGTCCGGGCCCATGATGGCGGCACCTATCTGACGATGGAGGGCCCGCAATTCTCGACGCTAGCCGAAAGCCGGATGTACCGCGATCACTGGAGCGCCGACGTCATCGGCATGACCAACATGCCTGAGGCCAAGCTCGCCCGCGAGGCCGAGCTTTGCTACATCACGGTCGCCATGGTCACCGACTATGACAGTTGGCATCCGGATCATGGCGAAGTGGACATCACCCAGATCCTCGAGACCATGAATGCCAATGTCGCTCATGCGCGAACTTTGCTGGGCCACGTGATCCCGGCGCTTGCTGGCCCGCGCATGGCCTGCCCGCAGGGCTGTGACCGGGCGCTCGAGTTTGCATTGCTGACCGCGCCCGAGAAGCGCGACCCGGACCTGCTGGCAAAGCTCGATGCCGTGGCCGGGCGGGTGTTGGGATAGCGGTGAAGTGTTTCCCCCAATTCCCCGGACCTGATCAGGGGCCTCGTGCAACTCGCGGCGACATCGAGGTCCCGGGTCAAATCCGGGACATCGCTCGGCAGGTAACATGACCACCCGCGGCTTCCTCCTCGGCAAATTCATGCCACCCCATGCGGGCCATTTGGCAATGTGCCGCATGGGGCTTGCGGTCGTCGACGAGTTGACCGTGATGGTTTGCACGCTCGACGCCGAACCAATCCCCGGTTGGCTTCGCGCCGTTTGGATGCGCGAGTTACTGCCGGGCGCCCGCATCGTCCATTACGATCGAGAGATTCCGCAGGAGCCGGCCGAACATCCGGACTTCTGGGCAATCTGGCGCCAGGAAATCGGCGAGATTCATTCCGAACCGGTAGACTTTGTCTTCGGCTCCGAGCCTTACCTCGTGCGCCTCGCCCAGGAACTTGGTGCTCGCCCAGTTCCTGTCGACCCTGACCGGCGCGCCTTTCCGGTCTCGGGCCAGGCGATCCGAAAGGACCCGGCCGCCCATTGGCGCCATATCCCCGGGCCGGTGCGCCCATGGTACCAGAAGCGCATCGTCACATTCGGGGCCGAGAGCACCGGCAAGTCGGTCATGGCCGAGCAGCTGGCGGACTGGCTCGGCGGCCCGGTCGTGCCGGAGATGGGCCGCACCTACGAGGACGTGCGCCCCGAGGGTGACTGGCAGGCGGAGAATCTGATCGAACTGGCCCAGCGCCACGAAGCCCACCGCGCCGCTATCGCGCCCGAGGCGGGGCCGGTCCTGGCCGAGGATACCGACCCGTTGCTGACCTCCGTCTGGGCCCGGATGCTGCTGGGCGAGCGTGTCGCTTGGCTCGAGTCGCGCCCGAAGGCCGATCTCTACCTGCTGATGGACTCCGATGTCCCCTTCGTCCAGGACGGCGGCCGCTATTTCGACACTGACGACACCCGCGCCCGGTTCCAGGCGCTCTGCATCGAGGCCCTGGACCGGGCGGGCGCTCGCGTCGCGCACATCACCGGCGACTGGCCGACCCGCGAAGCCCAGGTCCGCGCAGCGGTCGAGCGGCTGATGGCGGAACCGTTTCCCGGGCTGTGGGAGCGGCCTGAGGCCCAGTGGCCGGTGCATTCCGCGGGTCCAAAGCCAAAGCCCCGGGACTGACCTGGGGCCTCGCGCCCATTTGATCGAGATCCCGGCTCAAGGTCGGGACATCACCTTAGTTGCACCCACTGCCCCAACCCTTAAGATCGCCGCCTGCCCGATTCCCGTGCTTGAGTTCCCCGCCATGACCGACCGTCCGCTGAGCGACTTTATCCGCACCATCCCGGATTTTCCGGTGCCGGGCATCCTGTTCCGGGACGTGACCACGCTCTTTTCGAACGCCGATGCATTCCGCCGCGCGGTCGACGAGCTTTCCGCCCCCTATCACGGCGACGGCATCGATGCGATCGTCGCCATGGACGCGCGCGGCTTCATCTTGGGCGGCGCCATTGCCTACAACCTGTCGCTGCCCTTCGTGCCGATCCGCAAGAAGGGCAAGCTGCCCGGCAAGACCATCGTCGAGGCCTACAGCCTGGAATACGGAGACGCGGTGGTCGAGATCCATGACGACGCCATCACCGCCGGCGCCCGGGTCCTGATGATCGACGATCTGCTGGCCACCGGCGGCACCGCGGTTGCAGGCGTCAAGCTGATCGAGCGTTTGGGCGGGCACATCGTCGCCGCCTCGTTCGTGGTGAACCTTCCGGATCTCGGCGGCGAACAGCGGCTGAAGGAGATGGGGATCGAGGTCCACACGCTCTGTGCCTTCGAGGGGGATTGAATGAACGCCGCAGACATCATTGCGCGGGGGCTCCACGCCGCCGGCTGCCGCACCGCCTTCGGCATTCCGGGCGGCGAGGTGCTGACCATGATCGACGCACTGGAGCGCGCCGGGATCCGGTTCGTTCTGACCAAGCACGAGAACGCCGCCGGCTTCATGGCCGAGGGAACCTGGCACGCCACCGGCGCACCGGGCATCCTGGTCGCCACCGTTGGCCCCGGTATTGCCAACGCGTTCAACGTGGTCGCCAACGCGGAACAGGACCGGGTGCCGCTGATCGTGATCTCGGGCGCGGTCGATGCGGCCGAGGCGATGCGATACAATCACCAGATCTTCGACCATTCCGCCGCCTTCGCCCGGATCTGCAAGGCGTCCTACGTCGCGCCCGACGGCGCGGTCGACACGATGATTGACAAGGCGCTGGCGGTCGCCACGGATGGCCGCCCGGGCCCGGTCCATATCGATCTGGCGATCCGCGTCGCCGAGACCGAGCAACCCGAGCCGCAGGCGCGAAAACGCCGCCCGGCTCCGCTGGTTGCGCCTGCGCGTGGCCCCGATCTCGACCGCGCCCGCGCCATGTTCGCCGCGGCCCAGCGTCCGGTGATCATGGCGGGTCTCGATCCGCTGAACGAGCCCGGCGGCTCGGAGGCTGTCGCCGCTTTCTGCCGCCGCCACGCCATCCCGCTCGTGACGTCCTACAAGGGCAAAGGGATATTGCCCGAGGACGATCCCCTGTCGCTCGGCGGCCACGGCCTCTCGCCCAAATCCGATAAGATTGTTTTGCCCATCTTCGAGGCAGCCGATCTGGTGATCTCGGCCGGCTACGACCCAATCGAGATGCGCGTCGGCTGGCAAGACCCCTGGGACCCGGCCAGGGTGGTCGAATTCGCACACGCGCCGAACACCCACGACATGCATTATGCCGAGCTCTCGTGGACCTGCTCGGTCGCGGCGGGCCTCGCGGCGCTGGAGGAGGGCGCGGCGCCCAAGTCCAGCTGGCCCGACGACACGCCCGCGCGCATCCGGTCCGAACTTCTGGAAGCCTTCTCGCCCCAAACGGAATGGGGCCCGGGCACCGCAATCGCCGAAATCCTGGCTGTGGCGCCGCCGGAGGTCACGATCACCATCGACTCTGGCGCCCACCGGATTCTGCTCAGCCAGCAATGGCAAGCCAAACACCCGCGCGGTGTGCTGCAATCGACCGGGCTCTGCACCATGGGCTGCGCCCTGCCGCTCGCTATGGGGTTCAAATACGCCCAGCCAGAGGCCCCGGTCATCGCCTTCACCGGCGATGCGGGGCTTGAGATGACTTTGGGCGAGCTTTCGACGCTGCGTGACATGAGCCTGCCCGTCGTCGTTGTGGTCTTCGTCGACCAATCCCTGGCACTGATCGAGCTAAAGCAGCGCCGCACCGGGCTGCAAAACGCGGGCGTCGATTTCCAACACACGGATTTCGCGGCGCTTGCCCGGGTCTATGGCGGCAACGGCGTCACCGTGACCGGCCCAGGCGATCTGGGCACGGCGGTGACGGAGGCACTCGCGGCCGACCGGTTCACCATCCTCGCCGTCGAGATCCCGCGCCGCGCCTATGACGGACTGTTCTGAGGGAGGCGAACATGCATACATCCGACCCCACCTTTTGCGACCTTCCCGCCGCGACGCTCGAGACCCTGGGCGATGCCCAGGTCGCGATTCTGGGCGCTTCGCACGCCACCCCCTACAGCCCCGGCACGCCCAGCCATTCCTCGGGCGCGCCCGCCGCGCTGCGCAGCGCGCTTGAATGGTATGATACCCGCCGCGACCATATCGATATGGACCGGGGCACGCCGCTTATGGGCGCGGCCCGGGTGGTCGATATCGGCGACGTCGATACCAACCTCGACGATGCGGGGGACACTAACCGCGCTGCGATTCGCGAAGCCGTGGCCGCAGTGCGCGCCCGGGGCGCCGCGCCGATCATCCTCGGTGGCGACGATTCCGTGCCGATCCCCTTCTTCGAAGGCTTCGCGGGCGAGGAGGTCTGGATCGTTCAAATCGACGCCCATATTGACTGGCGTAACGAGGTGGAGGGCGTGACCCATGGGTTTTCCTCGACCATGCGCCGGGCCTCCGAAATGGAACAGGTCCAGGGCATCGTCCAGATCGGCGCACGCGGCGTCGGTTCGGCCCGCGCGGGCGAGGTCGAGGTGGCCAAAGCCTGGGGCGCAAAGCTGTTTCCCATGCGCCAAATCCATGCCGAGGGGCTGGCCCCCGCGCTGGCAGCGGTGCCCGAAGGCGCCAACATCATCCTGACCATCGATGTGGACGGGCTCGACCCGGCACTCTGCCCAGCGGCGCTCAGTTCCGAATTCGGTGGGATCGACTACCACCAGATGCTTGATATCATCGAGGGCTGCGGCGCGCGTGGCCGGATCGTCGGCGCCACCATGATCGAGTTCGTGCCCGACCGCGACCCACGCGGCCTGGCGGCGAAAGCGGTGGCGCGGATTCTATGCAACTTGATCGCCGAGATCGGCGCTCAGCCGTAGGGTCCAATCCGAATTTCCCGGACTTGATCCGGGACCTCGTTGGACACCGCTCCGAAATCTCCACGAGGCCC